>LNFM01001021.1_pt1 | contig 84603 bp, 78 predicted proteins | sample 596031 | NCBI WGS metagenome assembly LNFM01 (sample SAMN04254537, study PRJNA301005) | activated carbon metagenome | isolation source: dual media filters at the Ann Arbor, Michigan drinking water treatment plant | place: USA: Ann Arbor | reverse complement strand
GCATGCGGGGAGAGGGAGAGGCGAGCCGGCGATACACATCCATCCACGCCGCGATCATCCGCGTCGCGTCCTGCTCGGTCGAATTCCAGCCGAAGCTGATGCGCAGCGCCGAGCCGGCATCAGCCTCCGCGACGCCCATGGCATGCAGCACGGGCGAGAACTTCACCTTGCCCGACGAGCACGCCGAGCCGGCGCTGATCGCGATGCCCGCGAGGTCGAGAGCCATGATCTGGGTCTGCGCAGGAACGCCCGGCATCGCCACGTTGAGCGTATTGGGCAACCGCGGTGCGTCCGCACCCAGCACCCGCGCGCCTTGCAGCGCCGCCTGCACACGATCGCGCAGCTCGGCGAGCCGCGCGAAGGCGCCCAACTCATGTCCGGCGATCTCCGCCGCCACGCCGAAGCCGACCACACCCGCGACATTCTCGGTGCCGCCGCGCCGACCGCGCTCCTGGCCACCGCCGGTCTGCACCGCGCAGAGCGGCGCGCCGTCGCGCAGCACCAGCGCGCCGACACCCTGCGGACCACCCAGCTTGTGCGCCGAGAGGCTGAGGTAGTCGACGCCAAGCGCCGCCATATCGACCGCGATCTTGCCCGCCGCCTGCACCGCGTCGCACGCCACCAGCGCGCCATGCGCGCGAGCGATGCGCACGACCTCGGCGACCGGCTGAATCACACCGGTCTCGTTGTTCGCCAGCATCACCGCGACGATCGCGGGTTCCCTCGACATCGCGAGCAGGCGTTCCAGCGCCGCCAGATCGACGATGCCGCGCGCATCGACCGGGATGCGCTTGGCGGAGTCGATCGGGCTCAGCACGCTGTCATGCTCGATCGCCGATACCAGCACGCGCGCGCGACCGCCGCCGCGCAGCGCCAGGTTGTTCGCCTCGGTACCGCCGGAGGTGAAGATCACATTGGCCGCTTCGCCGCCGATCAGGCCCGCGACCTGTCGCCGGGCGCGATCGACGCGCGCGCGCGCGGCGCGGCCGAAACCATGCACCGACGAGGCGTTGCCGACGAAACGCATGGCCTCGACCATCGCCGCGATGGCCTGCGGGCGCATCGGCGTGGTGGCGTTGTGATCGAGGTAGATGGCCATCGGACGATGCCCTACTCCGCAGCCACCGCCGCGGCGACGCTCGGCCGTGGCGGCAGCGCCACGCCGTCGGGCACCGGCGCCGCGAACGGCCGCGCCGTGCCCAGAACGCGGCGCTCGACCACGTCCAGCAAGGTCACGGAACTGAGATACAGGTGGATCTGGTTGCCGAGTTCGGCCCACAGATCGTGGGTCAGGCAGCGCGAATGATCGCTGTGGCACCCGATCGAGGAATTGGTCTTGCAGCGCGTCGCGGTGATCGGCTCGTCGACCGACAAGATGATGTCGGCGACGCGCGTGCCCGCTGGGCCGCGCGCCAGCATGTAGCCGCCGCCCGGGCCGCGCACGCTCTTGACCAGCCCGCCCCGCCTGAGGCGCGCGAAGAGTTGCTCCAGATACGACAGGGAGATCTCCTGCCGTTCGGCGATGTCGGCCAGCGACACCGGCCGGGATTCTCCATGACGCGCCAGATCGACCAGCGCCATCACGGCATAGCGTCCTTTGGTGCTGAGCTTCACGCTCCGCCTCCCTCGTTCGCGGCCGGCGCGCCTGCCTGGCACCGCCCGCTTGCCTCCCCGATCTCCACTACCGGCGTCGATCGCATTGAAATCGCTCTTGAAAGCGCAGCCAGCGACACGGATAGTGGCTTTTCGTTGATCGGGTCACCTCCGAAAAGCCGACTGTCACAGTCGGATATAGGAAAGCCGACTAAATCGGTCAAGATTAGAATCGTGTCGGTTCAATGGGATTGATGCCCAATCCCGATCCACACCAGGGGTCTTGGACGGCAAGGGCCGCAGGGACAGGCGAGGCGAGCACGGATGCCTGATGTCATCTTCACGGGACCCGAAGGGCGCCTGGAAGGCCGCTACCACCAGAGCAAGGAGACCAACGCGCCTATCGCGTTGATGCTGCATCCGCACCCGCAGGCCGGCGGGACCATGAACAACAAGGTCGTGTTCACCCTGTTCCATGTCTTCGTCACCCGCGGCTTCTCGGTGATGCGCTTCAATTTCCGCGGTGTCGGGCGCTCTCAAGGCGCGTTCGACAACGGCCAGGGCGAGCTCAGCGACGCCGCCGCGGCGCTCGACTGGCTACAGGGCATGAACCCCGACGCCAGCGCCTGCTGGGTGGCCGGCTTCTCCTTCGGCGCCTGGATCGGCATGCAACTGCTGATGCGCAGACCCGAGATCGACGGCTTCGTCTCGGTGGCGCCGCCCGCCAACAGCTACGATTTCGGCTTCCTCGCGCCCTGCCCATCCTCGGGCCTGATCGTGCACGGCGACAAGGATGAGGTCGTGCCGGCGGCCGACATCCAGAAGCTGGTCGCCAAGCTCTCGCTGCAGAAGGGCATCACCGTCGAGTCACGCACGGTGAAGGGCGCCAACCACTTCTTCCACGACTGCCTCGACAAGCTCGCGGTCGAGGTCGACCGGTATGTCGCGAAGTCGATGAAACCGGCGCCGGCGAAGACGTAGGAAGTCGCTGCCATCATCGAGTTCGGCTCGACGTCTCGGACTTACTCCACAGCGGAGGCTAGCCTAAGCCGAATACCCCGTTGGTCGGCTTCTGCGCTATCCATGAAGGCATGGGATGTCTTTAGCGCGGCTTCGGCTCTCCTGAAGCCGTTCCAGTCGACGGACTGCGTGAAGCGCTGCGCGTAGTCCATCACCTGAACAAGAGGGCTCGCGCTCGTCCGGTTGGACATCGCCTTCAGGGCGCTGAGATAGTTGGCGCGATAGATCGTTGGAACGACGATACGCTGTTCACCCGTCGCCACGAGTTCGGCATTCATCATGATGCGCGCGACACGCCCGTTGCCGTCGACAAAGGGATGAACTTCGGCCACCAGGAACATCATGAATATGGCGCGCTGGAACGGGGTCCGCAGCGAGCGGTAGACCGTGAAGCCCTCCGATAGCGTGCCCCGCACAAGGTCTGGCGCAAGAAACGTCGTGTCACCTGCGCGGTTCGCGTGGGCCTTGTACCGACCGGGAGACTTGTCCGGTCGTGCGTCCATGATGCCGCCATGCCGGCGCTTGAGAAGGCTCTCGAACTCGTCGAAACTCGCTGGCACCTGCGACATGTCCTTCGCATCGGCGACAATCCGATAGGTGCCTAGAATATCGTGCGCATCTTGGGGACGGGCGCGCGGGATTCGGTGCTCGAAGACGATGGCGGCGGCTTCCTCGACATCGAATTCGGTGCCTTCGATGAAATTCGAGAAATAGGCCTCGAAGAACGGAAGCGTGGTTCCGTCGTTCGCGGCCACGGCACGTGGTTGTGGGGGCGTTCTGTGCAACTCCGCGCGTAGTGCCTCGAACAGGTCCATGCGAGCTGGATCGAAGGCCATGCCTCGTCGACGCGCGCCGGCGATAGGTGTCTGCAATCTACCGGATTGCGTATTGAGCAACGCACCGATCAGCTTGTTGAGCGCGGCGAACTCGCTCTCCCGGGCTATCGCTGGCGCGAGCGCACACGCCGTATCGCGAAGCTTGTTTAGTTCGTCCTCGCCCGATCGCCGCAACAAGGTGTCAAGGTAGGCCTCAAGCTCCTTCACCGTCAGTGTCCGAGAAACCGAGCCCCTGTTTCGGCTCTGCGCGAAATTGTCCAGCAACGACCGAGCGGGCGACGTGAGACGCAGCACGCCCATGAAGGGCAGATCGGTCGCCTGCGCCGGCGCGCCGCGCCGGGGTCGCAGTGTGAAGCCGGGCAAGGCGATGTCGCTCTGGGCGCCTTGCGAAATCAGGAAGACAGAGCCGTCTTTTGCCGGAGCCCCCTCGACCGCGGTACGGTCGGCGATCAGCGCGCCGGGAAAGTATCCGGCGAGAATGGGCCAAAGGTTGCGCCGCACGATGGTTTCGGGCGCGGACACCAGATCCTTGGTGTAAAGGCGCGACGCCAGCTTTCTCAGCCTGCCCGCGCGTGCGGCCTTTGAAGCCAGGTTGCTGGTCTCCGAAGTCGAGACAAAGGCCTCGGGAAGATCATCGAGCGATTTTCTAGCCATTAGCACGACCAAGACATGGCTCAGGCCAATTTTCTCCCGGTAAGACTTATCAGAAGGCGAATTTTCTGACTATAAGGAAAATCCAAACAAGCGGCCACATCTGTACGGTGATCACCTCCTCGACGTCTTGTCGCTTCATGGCCGATGCAGAACGCCGCCGATGATGGGCCGCGCCACGCCGGTGGTCGACGGAAACGAGTTCGGCAAGCCGCGCAGGTGGCGTACGGCAAGGAAGCCGAAGGCCTGCGCCTCCAGCGCCTCAACATCCCAGCTGTAGTCGGAACCAACGGTCACGTGACCGTCTACGAGCCGGGACAACCAGCTCATGATCGTTTCATTACGAGACCCACCTCCACAGACAATCCACGTTCTGGCGGGTGCTGGAAAATGCGCTTGTGAGAGAGAAATGCCAAGGCATGTACAATAGCTCAGCGTCGAAATCCCATCTTCTACCTTAAGATTATCAGTCATATTGAACTTAAAATCATTTCTATCCAATGATTTAGGTGGAAATATAGAAAAATAAGATGAATTCAAAAAGGCTCGAACCGACTCGCCAAATACCTCGCCCCGGGACGCCAGCGCGCCGTCCATATCGAAGGTCTCGTTCGTGAACCGACGCATCCAGTCGTCGATCGGCGCATTACCTGGCCCTGTGTCGAAGGCGACCAGCCGCCCGTCCTCGCCGATCCAGGTGACGTTGGCGACGCCGCCGATGTTCACCACCGCCACCGGCAACTCAAGGTCGCGCACCAGCGCCTGATGGAAGATCGGAACCAGCGGGGCGCCCTGCCCGCCGGCCGCGACGTCGGCGCTGCGCAGGTCGGCCACCACCGGCCGGCCCAGCGCCCGGGCCAGCGCCTGGCCGTCGCCGATCTGCCAGGTGAACCGCTCCTGCGGTTTGTGGGTGATGGTCTGACCGTGGAAGCCCACGACGTCGATCGACGCGAGGTCGATGCCCTGCTCCCGGGCAAAGAGGCGTACCGCCTCGATATGGGCCGTGGTGATCGCCGCCTCGGCGGCGTCGGTGGCGGGGCTACGGCTCGTGGCGCCGAAAACGGCTCGGACCAATTCACGGGTCGTCTCGGCGTGTGGGTAGGTCGCGGCCGGGCCGAAGCCCTCGATCCGCTCGCCGTCGGTGTCGATCACGGCGACATCGACGCCGTCGAGCGACGTGCCGCTCATCAAGCCCAGCGCCCGCACCCGAGCCCTCGCGTTGTTGAAACCGGGTACCTGTGATACAGCGCCCGCCGCCCACGTCAAACTGAAGACAGTCCAACCGAAGACCCAGGAAGATGAGCGCGTTCAAGTCCGACTTCATGCGCACCGTGCACGAGCGCGGCATGGTGCATCAGTGCAGCGATGCGGCGCGTCTCGACGCGCTGCTGCAGTCGGGCGTGCGCACAGCCTATATCGGCTTCGATTGCACCGCCGACTCGCTGCATGTCGGCTCGCTGCTGCAGATCATGATGCTGCGCTGGTGGCAGAAATGCGGGCACAAGCCGATCGTCCTGATGGGCGGCGGCACGACCAAGATCGGTGACCCGTCCTTCCGCGACGAGGCCCGGCCACTGCTGACCGACGAGCAGATCAACGTCAACATGGCGGGTATCCGCCGCGTCTTCGCCAAGTACCTCAGCTTCGGCGACGGCGCGACCGACGCGGCGATGGTCAACAACGCCGACTGGCTCGACGAACTGCGCTACATCCCGCTGCTGCGCGATGTCGGCCGGCATTTCTCGGTCAACCGCATGCTGACCATGGACTCGGTGAAGCTCCGGCTGGATCGCGACCAGCCGCTGACCTTCCTCGAGTTCAACTACATGATCCTGCAGTCCTACGACTTCGTGGAGCTCAGCAAGCGCCACAAGTGCATCCTGCAGATGGGCGGCTCGGATCAGTGGGGCAACATCATCATGGGCGCCGATCTCGGTCGCCGCATGGACAGTGCCGAGCTGTTCGCGCTGACCACGCCGCTGATCGGCACCTCGTCGGGCGCCAAGATGGGCAAGACGATGGCCGGCGCCGTGTGGCTCAACGCCGAGCGCGTGTCGGCCTACGATTTCTGGCAGTACTGGCGCAACACCGAGGACGCCGATGTCGGCCGCTTCCTGCGTCTCTTCTCCGAGATGCCCATGGACGAGATCGCGCGCCTGGAGGCGCTGCGCGGCGCCGAGCTGAACGAGGCCAAGAAGATCCTCGCCACCGAGATCACCGCGCTCTGCCACGGCACAGCGGCGGCGAACGAGGCCGCGGAGACGGCGCGGCGCACCTTCGAGGAAGGCGCGCTGGCCGAGACCTTGCCGACCGTCGACCTGCCGCGCGCGCGACTGGAAAGCGGACTGCCCGCCTTCGAGCTGTTCGCCGACGCCAAGCTGGTCGAGAGCCGCGGCGAGGCACGCCGCCTGATCAAGGGCGGCGGTGCGCGCGTCAACGATAAGCCGGTGGCCTCCGATACCACGACGGTGTCGCTGGCCGATGCCGACGGCGAAGGCCGCATCAAGCTCTCCGCCGGCCGCAAGCGCCACGTGCTGGTGCGCGCCGTCTGATGCTTGCCGACCTGGAGGCACGGCTGGCGCGCTTCCAGCGCCTCGGCCTCGCCCATCTGCCGACACCGCTGGAACCGATGAAGCGGTTGAGCGCGCATCTCGGTGGTCCACGTCTGTGGGTGAAGCGAGAGGACTGCACCGGCGTCGGGCTGGGCGGCAACAAGCTGCGCAAGCTCGACTACGTTCTGCACGACGCGCTCGCATCGGGCGCCGACACGCTGGTCTCGGGCGGCGTGGTACAATCCAACAGCCAGCGCCAGGTCGCAGCCGCCGCCGCGCGGCTCGGGCTCGACTGTCACCTCGCCGTCTATCATGGCCGCGTCGCGCCGCCGAACGCGGCATACGAGACTTCGGGCAACGCGCTGCTCAACCGGCTGTTTGGCGCCACTTTGCATGACGTGCCGTGGACCGGTGATCGTAACGGCGCGATCCGCGACCTCGCGCACCGGCTCACCGAGACCGGGCGCAAGCCCTATGTCATACCATACGGTGTCTCCAATCCGCTGGGCGCCGTGGCCTATGCCACAACCGTAGTCGAGATCGCGCGTCAGTCAGCGGCGCTGGATTTCGTGCCATCGGCGATCGTGCATTGCAGCGGCAGCGCCGCGACGCAATCCGGTCTGGCGGTCGGCGCGGCGCACGCCCTTCCCGATACGCGCGTCGTCGGCATCGACATCGATGCGGAGCCTGAGCGCGTGCATGCGGATGTCATCGCTTACGCCAAAGGTGCAGCCGATCTGCTCGACCTGCCCTTCGATCCCGCCTGCACCGAGGTCGTCGCCGGTCATGCCGGCCCGGCCTACGGCATAGCGCACGAGGCAACCATCGAGGCGATCAAGCTGGCTGGCCGACTCGAAGCGCTGGCGCTCGACCCGGTCTACTCAGGCAAGGGGCTCGCGGGGATGATCGCGCTGATCCACGCCGGTCGCTGGCCAGCCGACTCGGATCTCGTCTACATCCACACCGGCGGCACGCCCTCGCTCTTCGCCTATGGCGACTCGCTCGGGCTGTGATCACTGCGACGTCGAGCGCTGCTGTTCGTTGCGTTCGCTGAGGTCGGGGGGCGGCGTGGTGTCGGTCGAACTCGCGCCGCAGCCCTCGAGCATCAGGTTGCGCAGCGGGCCGATCGGCAGGACGGACAGCGGATTGACGCTGGCGTTGGGATCGTCGATCGGGCCGCGGATCAAGTAGTTCAGCGCGAAAAGCCCGCCGCCGCGACCGCCAGTCAACAGGTCACCGATCAGCGGGATGTTCGAGATGATGCTGTTGAGCGCGTAGGCCGGCACGATGCCGCCGGCGAGGCAGACATCCTCGGTGTCGAGCTGCACGGTTCCCTGCATGGTGACGCCGACATTGCTGCCCGCCGTCCGTCCGTTGCGCAGGCGCAGCCGATCGCCGTCCTTTTCGACATCGACGGTCAGCGAGTCGAAGACCTGCCGATCGCCGCCGACGCGCGCGAGTTGGTCGACCACGCCGTTTACATTGGCGACGGTGCGCGCGGGATTGGCCGGCACCTTCGCCAGTCGGTAGGCCTTCAGCTCGACGCGGCCACGCGCCGGCGGTTCGGGCTTGGTGTCGTCGGTGTTGAGGCTGACGCGCAGATGGCCCCCGACCAGCCCGTCGAGCCAGCCGGCGCCGCGCAGCACGGCGCCGAAATCCGGCGCCTCGAACTCGATCGACCGGCCGTTGCCCGAGGGCGTCACGCGCAGCTGCGCGGTGGCCCCGCCGTCGGGCGTTGTCTGAAGACTGGCCGAGAGCAGCCGGTCACCGCGCAGCGCCAGGCTGCCCTTCACGCGCGACAGCGCGCCGCGCTTGAGCAGCACAGCGCCGACATCGAGGTTGATCGACACCGGCGGTCCCTGCGGCGAGGCCGGCTTGGGCACGCCGCGCGCATTGGGATCGGCCTCGGGCAGCACGCGCTTGAGCTCGATCGCCGCGCCCGTCAGGTCGACGACGTAGCCGGCATCGGCGCGGCGCACCGTGCCGGTGACATTGGTGGCGCCCAGAACCAGCTTGGCGAGGGTCAGGCGCTCGATGCGACCATCAGTGGGTCGCGATTCCAGCCGGCCGGCGACCTGCAGGTCGGCGGCGGCGACGTCGAACTCCAGAACGGACGGCACCGGTCCGCCGGCGAAGCGCGCGCTGACCGTGGCGCGGCCCTCGACACCGGCCGCCTTGGTCCACGACGCTTCTTTGACGGCGAGCACGGCGTCGCGCAGGTCGAGCCGCGCGCGCAGCTCGGACGGGCCGGTGACCGGCGTCTGGTAGGACATGTCGAAGCCGGTCGAACCGCTGGCGTAAGGCGCCAGGTCAGGCAGCCCGGCCTTGTACAGGCTGGCCAGCGGCAGCGCGCCCTTGGCCTCGTAGCGCCGGCGGAAGGTGGGCTTGGCGCCGAACTGCTCGATCCAGCCGAGATCGACGACCTGGCCATCGGCCTTGCCACGACCGGCGACCTTGAGCTGCTGCATGTCGAGCTGCAGCGTGCCGGTGAAGTCCGTGAGGTTCAGCGTGCCGACGGCGTTGGTGAGCGAGAAGCGATCGAGCTTGGCGTTGGCGCCGTAGACGATGTCGTTGACCGACATGGCGTCGAGCAGCGGGAACTTCAGCGTCAGGCTGAGTGCGACGTCGCCGCCCAGCCGCTTGGGATTGTAGAGCAGGTCCTTGGGCAGCCCGAGCCGGGGCTGGGTCAGGAAATTCATGGTCTCCTGGGCCGAGGCCTGCAGCTCGATCTGCATCTCGGTGCGGTGATCGTCGCCGTCGAGCCCGGTGAGATCGATGCGCGACTTGCCGACCTTGATGGCGCCGGCCTGGCCACCCTCGATATTGAAGCGGAACGTCGCGCCGTCGAACTGGGCCGTCCCCGACACGCCTTTCACCGGCGGCAGCGGCGCCAGGTAGTTCACCGTGAGGTCGCTGTAGCGCAGCTCGGCGACGGTCTTGGCAACCTTCAGATCATCGGGATTCTGGAAGTCGCCCGAAGCCGAGACCGTGAGCTTGGCGCTGTCGAGACGACCGCCGCTGACGTTAGCCAGTGCCCAGCGCCGTCCGCCGGCGGCCATGCCGGGCAACCAGAACTCGGCCAAGCGGTCGGTCGGCACGCCGGTGAGCATGGCTTCGCCGTCGAACTGGAAGGCGCGCTCCTCGATGCGCATCTCGCCCTGCATGCCGAGCTCGACGCCGCCCAGGCCGAAGCGGAACTCCTCCAGCCGCACGGCGCTGCGGTCGGTGTCGAAGGACATCCGCAAGGTCGCCCAGTCGACCTTGCGCGGCTCGGGCAGCACGCCGGGCACGCCGATCATGCCGCTGCCACCCTCGAACTGGAGCGCCACGCTGCGCACCTTGCCGTCGCCCGACGCGCGCAGCCGGATGTGGCCATTCATCGGCAGGTCGATCTGCGCCAATGGCGCCAACTGCGGCGCGGCGGTGGCGAAGGCCGACAGCCTGAGGTCGCGCGCGCGCAAGATCACGTCCATGGCCTCGCGCTTGCGGCCGTAGAAGGCGGTCAGCTCCATCTCAGCGACGTGACCTTTGGCCTCGAGCGTCAGCGCGCCCTTGATGCGCAGGCCGTTCTCGTCGCGCTGCAAGGTGGCGCGGCCGGCTGGCGCGTCCCAGACGAAACCGGTGGTCTGGTCGTCGACACGCAGGGTCGCGGCGTTGATACGCACCTCGGTGAGGCGGCCCAGCGGATGGTCGGTGTTGGGCTCGCGCAGCAGCTGCTCGACGATGATCGGCAGCATGCGCGCCGAAGGCGCCGCCTCGGGCGGCGGCAGCATCAGGTCGATCAGGCCGTCCTTGCGAATCACCGCGTTGAGCGCCACCCTGTCGATGACGATCTCGGTCGGCGCCAGCGCGCCGGTCATCAGCGCCTTGACGCTGACATTGATGGCGACCTCGGGCACCGAGCCGACGACGACGTTCTTGGCGTCCTTGGCCTCGATGCCGACCAGGGTGAGCCGCAGCGGCTGCTCCCAGCCACTCCACGCGATCCGCACGTGCTTGGCGTCGAGGCGCACCGGCCCCTCCGGCGTATCGAAGGAGCGGCCGACATAGCTGCGCAGGAAATCGAGATCGATGGGGCCTTCGGTCAGGCGCCAGACCAGCAGCAGGCCAAGCGCGCTCAGCCCGATCACGCACGCCGCGAGGACATGCGCGATGGTCCGGACGACACGCCCCAGCCTCCTGGTCAAAACACCGGTACTCCTTCGGCTTGACGCTCAGCCCGGGCGCCGGTCAGGTTGTTTTTTCTCTTTCGCAGCATCGGCCCAACCGTGCAATGACATTCACCCCTGCGCTGACGCTGCCCCGCCCGCACCATGCCGGGCAGCTGAGAGTCCGCACCGAACGCTGGCTGGAGCGGCTGCGCGACCTCGGCCATGGCCAAAACGACTGGCCGCCCGATGCGTTGCTTGCCGCGTTGTTCGGCAACAGCCCATACCTGTCCGAGATCGCCCTATCAGACCCCCTATTCTTGGCCGATCTATGGCGCGACGGCGCCGACGCGGCGGTTGGCCGCGAGACGGCGCGGCTGGCCGCCCTGCCGGCCGAGCCGGAACCGTTGGCTGTGGCGTTGCGGCGCGCCAAACGGCGCATCGCGCTTGGCGTGGCGGTGGCCGACATGGCCGGCGACTGGCCATTGGCCCGGGTCACGCGGGCGCTCAGCGACTTCGCTGATCTCGCCATCGGCCGCCTGCTCGACGCCATCCTGCTCGACATGGAGCGCGGCGGGCAGTTGGCGCTGGGCGGCGATCCCAAGGCGGCGGGGATCACCGTGCTGGGCATGGGCAAGCTCGGCGCCTTCGAGCTGAACTATTCGAGCGACATCGACCTGATCGTGCTCTACGACCGCGAGGCGCCGGCGATCGCCCAGGACGACGCCATCGGCGCCAAGCTGGTGCGCGCCACGCGCCGCCTCGTGCAGCTGCTGAGCGAGCGCACCGCCGACGGCTATATCTTCCGCACCGACCTGCGGCTGCGGCCCGATCCCGGCTCGACGCCTCTGGCGATCTCCGTTCAAGCCGCCGAGACCTATTACGAGAGCGTCGGGCAGAACTGGGAGCGCGCCGCGATGATCAAGGCGCGGCCGGTGGCCGGCGATCCCGCCGTCGGCGCCGCCTTCCTCGACTCGCTGCGGCCCTATATCTGGCGCAAGCACCTCGACTTCGCGGCGATCAACGACATCCACTCGATCAAGCGCCAGATCGACGCCTTCCGCGGCACCGGCGAGATCAAGGTGCTGGGCCACAACGTCAAGCTCGGCCGCGGCGGCATCCGCGAGATCGAGTTCTTCGCCCAGACCCAGCAGCTGATCTTCGGCGGACGCCATCCCACCTTGCGCCTGCGCGGCACGATCGAGGCGCTTGAGGCGCTCTGTGATGCCGGCATGATCGCGCGCGTCGTGGTCGCCGACCTGACCCGCGCCTACGACTTCCTGCGCCGCCTCGAGCATCGGCTGCAGATGATCGACGATCAGCAGACGCACACCCTGCCCGACGCCGAGGACGGCATCGACGCCGTCGCCACCTTCATGGGCTACGACGATCCGGCCGCCTTCCGCGCCGATTTCCTCGACACGCTGCGCCTGGTCGAAGGCCACTACGCGAAGCTGTTCGAGGAAGCGCCCAGCCTCGCCGGCCCGGGCGGCAATCTCGTCTTCACCGGCACCGATCGCGACCCCGATACGCTCAAGACCCTGGCCGGCCTGGGCTACCGCGAGGCCGAGCGCGCCTGGGACATGGCCTCGCGATGGCATCACGGCCGCTACCGCTCGACCCACACCGTGCGCGCCCGCGAGCTGCTCACCGAGCTGATGCCGGCGATCCTCAAGGCGCTGGGCGACTCGGCCGACCCCGACCAGGCGCTGCTGCGCTTCGACGCGCTGCTCGCCGGGATGCCCGCGGGCATCCAGATCTTCTCGCTGTTCAAGGTAAACCCGGCGCTGCTCGAGCTGGTCGCCACCATCATGGGCAGCGCGCCGCGCATCGCCAAGCATCTGGGCCGTCGGCCGATCCTGCTCGACGGCGTGCTGACGCGCGACTACTTCGACACCCTGCCCGACCGCGCCAGCCTCTCAGCCGATCTGTCGCGCGCGCTCGACCTGGGCGAGGACGAGCAGGACATTCTCGACAATTCCCGGCGCTGGGCCAATGACCAGCGATTTCGCGTGGGTGTGCAGCAGCTCGCCGGCACGCTCTCGCCCGAGCTCGCCGGCGCGGCCTATAGCGGCATCGCCGAGGCGGTGCTGAGCGAGCTGCCGGCGCGCATCCAACGCATCTTCGCCGATCATCACGGCCAGATCGCCGGCGCCGAATTCGCCATCGTGGCGCTGGGCCGGCTGGGCAGTCGCGAGATGACGGCCTCGTCGGATCTCGACCTGATCTTCATCTACGAGGCGCCCGAGGGCAGCGAGCAGTCTGACGGTGAACGCCCGCTGAGCCCGGCGCACTACTACGCCCGGCTGATGCAGCGCATTGTCGGCGCGCTCTCCTCGCCGACCAACGAGGGCACGCTGTACGAAGTCGACATGCGCCTGCGGCCCTCCGGCAACAAGGGCCCGCTGGCGACGTCACTCGGCGCCTTCGAGACCTATCAGCGCGAGTCGGCCTGGACCTGGGAACACCTCGCTTTGGCCCGCGCGCGCGTCGTTTCCGGTCCGCCACTGCTGGCCGCACGCATCGACGCGGCGATCGCCACCGCGCTGTCGCGACCCCGCGGCCGCGAATCCCTGTTGCGCGATGTCGCCGACATGCGCGCGCGGCTGGTCGAGCATCGCCCGTCGAAGAGCTTGTGGGACTTCAAGCTGTTGCGCGGCGGCTTCTTCGACATCGAGTTCGCCGCGCGCTACCTGATGCTGCTGCACGCCAACGGCAAGCCGTTCCTGCTGGCGCGCCACGTCGTCGACACGCTGGCGCTGCTGCGCGAAGCCCGCATCCTCACCGCCGACGCAGCCACGACATTGATCGAGGCTTATCGACTGTGGTCCTCGCTGCAGGGCTTGATGCGGCTGGCACTCGAGGAACAGGACGAGGCCTTCGACGAGGCCAAGGCGCCGGAGGGGCTGCGCCGGCTGCTGGCCAAGGCCGGCGGTGTCGACAGGTTCGAGCTTCTGCGCGACAAGGTGCAGGCGACGGCCGACGCCGCCTATGCGGTGTACGTCGAGATCATCGAGAAGCCGGCGGCCGCCCTGCCGCCGCGCGAGGAGGACGCGACATGAGCGTGGAAGAAGGCAAGAAGGCGCCGGACTTCAGCGCCACCACCGATGGCGGCAAGAAGCTGAAGCTGAGCGATCTGCGCGGCAAGGCGGTGATCCTCTATTTTTACCCCAAGGACGACACGCCGGGCTGCACCAAGGAGGCCTGCGGCTTCCGCGACTCCCTGCCGAACTTCAGCAAGGCCAAGGCCACCGTGATCGGCGTGTCCAAGGACAGCGTCGCCAAGCACGATAAGTTCAAGGCGAAATACGATCTCAACTTCCCGCTGGTGTCCGACGAGGACGGCAAGATCTGCGAGAAGTACGGCACGTGGATCGAGAAGAGCCTCTATGGCCGCAAGTACATGGGCATCGACCGCGCGACCTTCCTGATCGACGGCACGGGCACGGTGCGCAAGATCTGGCGCAAGGTGAAGGTGCCCGGCCATGTCGAGGAGGTGCTCGAGCTGGTCCGGGGGCTGTAGACGGAGACCCCGCCACTATCGGCGGCCGAGGGGCCGCCGCTTCGTGCTGCTCCGATGCTTCAATCCACGCGTAACTTGCGTTAATAGCTGCGTGGGCAATTTGGCCAGGGGTTCAGACCTATGTCGTCGGAGGATATCGGGACGCCGAAAGAATCCCACGACATACGGCTGATGACATACATCCCCCTCGCGGTCTGTGCGACGGCGCTCCTGATCTCCTATCTCGGGGCGTCGTTTGAAAACCTCGCTATGTCCTATCTCTCTCGACAGGACCGCTGGCTGCTGGTCGTGGCGGCCGCGATTGCCATGGTTTCGGCGTGGAACATCCGCGGGCGGGATCCCATCGTCCTATCGCCGCGGTGGAGAGCCGTCGCCACAGCGCTGGCGCTTTGTGTCGTCTGCTATGCCGGGCACCGTTGGCTGCTTGCGGGCTACTCCCTGACCCGCGATGAGCAGATGGTTCTGTTCGACGCGCGCATTCTCGCGAGTGGCAGGCTGGTCGCGCCGTTGCCCGCTGAGTGGGTGCGATACGCCGACGCTCTCAACACCTGGTTCATGCTGCCCATACAGAATCCGTCGGCGTGGGCTTCATCCTACCTTCCGATGAACGCGGCGTTGCACGCCATCGTCGGCAAAGTCGCCGATATGGCGCTGACAGGCCCCTTGCTCGTCGGCATCGGGGCGATCGCGCTTCATGGCTGCGCACGACACCTGTGGCCCGGCAACCGCGAGGCGCCGCTGCTCGCTCTGATGTTGTATGTGGGATCGGGCCAGATCGTTTTCATCGGAATGACCACCTACGCCATGAGCGCGCATCTGGCCCTCAACCTGGTGTGGCTGTGGCTGTTTCTCCAGCAGCGGCGAATGACGGATACGGCGGCGCTCGGTATCGGGTTTATCGCCACCGGACTGCATCAGCCGCTCTTCCATCCGCTCTTCGTCGCCCCCGTGCTGGCCTTGCTTCTGCTGGAGCGGAAATGGCAGCGCGCGGCATTCTTCGCGGCTGGCTACGGCGCCATCTGTATCTTTTGGCTGCTCTGGCCGAAATGGATGCAGACGCTCGTCGTTGGACCGGAAAGTGTCGTGCCGACGAGCGGCGTGGACTATTTCACGCGCCTGATCGACACGCTGCGCGATTGGCGGGCGGACGGGCTGCTCGTCATGACGCTGAACCTGCTGCGCTTCCTGTCTTGGCAGCACATTCTGCTGCTGCCTTTGGTGATCGCATCCGTTCCCGCCATCAAGCGGGGGGGATTGCCGGCTGCGCTGGCATACGGCGCGATGCTGACGATCGGCGTCATGCTCGTCATCCTGCCATACCAGGGGCACGGCTTCGGCTATCGCTATCTGCATGGCGTGATTGGCAGCCTCATCCTGCTCGCCATCTACGGCTGGGTGGAACGCGCCCGGATCCAGAGAGTCCTACGGACGCTGATCGTGCGGACGACCGTGGCGGGAATCGTCGTCCTGTTGCCGCTTCAGGCGTGGATGGCGCACGGCCTGTTCGCGCCCTATGCGCGTGCCAGCCAGGCAATCGACAAAACCAAGGCCGATTTCGCCTTCATCAGCGAGAAAGGCACGCACTTCGCGCACGACCTTGTGATCAACCGACCGGATCTCTCCAATCGGCCCGTCCGCCTGATCACCGAGAACGTGAACGAACACCTCATCCGTCAGCTCTGTCGTGCCCAACCGAGCGTCGTGATCGTCAGCGCTCAGGCGCTTGCTGAAGCCTCCGCCATCTTCGGGATCCCGACATCGGATCCTGCGACGCAACACAATGCCGGCTTGCCGGACGCGCTTCGCGCCGCGGGGTGCCGAGTCAGCGTTCTGTGATGATTCTTCGCGATATCTCGACAATGGCCGCGGCCATGCCGGGCCAGCTATAGGCCGCGGCCGCGTAAGCCTGCATCTGCCGCCGCTGATCGTCGTCCGGCGCGAGACCCTCTATTGCCTCGGCAACGCCCGAAGCGGACCGCTCCACATCGCCCAGATCGACGTCGACGCCGCGCAGCCAACGCGACGCGGCCGGATCAGCCTTCGCGCTCCCCGCTCCGCAGACAACCGGCAACCCGCACGCCATCGCCTCCTGTATGACCAGCGGGTAGCCTTCCCCTACGCTCGGCAGTACCAGGAGGTCGGCGGCCCGGTACAGGTCGGCGACAATCATCGGCGTCTGGACGCCGAGAACATGGACGTTGGGGAGTTCCCAACGTCGGGGATCGACCGGTCCCGTTCCTACAAGAGCAAAGTCTACGTGGGGAAGACGCCGGGCGACCTCGCGCAGGATCCTCATGCCCTTCTTCTCGACGAAGCGGCCGACAAATACCACCAGCTTGCGTTCGACCGACAAGCCATGCCTGTGGCGCGCAGCCGCCCGGTCGTCACCTGATCCGGCATGGAAGATCGCGCCATCGACGCCATTGAACAGCAGACGGGCGGCACGCTTCATCCTGACATGCGCGAACGCCGTGCGTACGGTGTCGCTGATGAACACCACCTGACTCGCCCTGCGCAGCATCGGTCGGGTGACGAGAAGATTGGCAAGCCACATCAGTGCCCGCATGACCGGATGGGCAAACTCGATCCCCGCTATGTGCTGGATCAGGATGACGGGCTTGCCCGCCATGGCGGCGGACAGCATCACCAGGATCGATGTGACATAAAGCGCGTCATGAATGACGACGATATCGGCCTGCCTGACAGCCCGCCGCAGCGCGCCCCACGCGGACGGCAACGGAAGCGGCATCGGCAGGCCGGTCAGCCGCTCCAGCGGATCGACGCAACGCAAAGGCAAGGTCGCGAGACGAGGGCTGCTGGGCGCGGCATCGGCCGCGCTTGCCGCCCAGCAAACGTCATGGCCCGCGTCGGCGATGTGGCGATTGAGATGTCCGGCAACCCGCTCGATCCCGCCGCCATGACCTTCGAAGAAATGTGTGACGCAGAAAAAGCGCATCCCATCTAGCCGCGAAGTGGTGCCAGTCAACGGGTGGTCATCAGTAAACGGCGGCGTTCGCCGCCGCGATCGCTTCGTGCTGCATCTTGAGGACGCTCAGCGCGTCTTCCGCGCTGATGCCCTGCGGCGGCGTGGATGTCTGAATGGCGTGCGCGAAACGTGCGAAGATCTCGTCATTGCCGTAGTCGAGGCGCCCCGCGAGATACTGGATGCCATTCGGCACATGCTGCCACCAATGCTGGAGCGTCGCCAAGGCGCTGCTGCGGATGATCTGCGACGAGCTATGTTCGCGGTCATTCGGCAGGCGGATATAGATATCGCGAAAGATATCGACGATGCCGAGCGCGTTCTCGCCATGGACGGTGAGGTACCATTCGCTGACAGGGCTTTCGAAATTGCAGTCGATGGTGACGGGCAGGCCGCTCACGGTGCGGTAAGAGAGCGACACCGCGGCGGGTGTCGATCCGGTATGATGCTTTAATGCGCTCCCCTTCAGCGAATGGCCAGAGACGAGGCGCATCTCGCTGCCGGCGAATTTGCGCAGCATGTAGAAGAAATGCGGACTTTCATCGTAGAACAGGCCAAGCGGCAGTTCCGGATACCACGTCGGCAGGCGACGGCTTGGATTGCCGAGTTGCACAGCGGCGATGCGCCTGATCGGGCCGATCCTGCCCGCGGCAATATCGCGCTCGAGCTTCCTTGCCGCTTTCGAGAACTGGAAGTTATGGACGATGGCAAGGATGCGCTTCGCCTGCCTGGCCGCGTTCACCATCGACTCGCCCTCGGCGAGATTCATGCAGAAGGGCTTTTCGGTCAGCACATGCTTGCCCAGGGCCAGCGCCTCGTTGGCCAGCACGGCATGCGACATGGGCGCTGAGCCGATAACGAGCGCGTCGATTTCATTCAGCCACGGAACCTGCTTGAGGTCGGCTGTTTCGGCATGATGCTTAAGCCCAAATTTCTTCGCGACGGCGGCGGCATGGCCCGGATGGCGGTCGATGACGCCGGCAAGTTCGAAAGCCGGGTTGCGGCGGATGGAGGGCAGATGCCGATGCTGGCTGACCCAGCCGAGGCCGATAGCGGCGATGCGGATTTTGGAAAGGTTAGCCATGCGCACTGGAAAAGGATGATGGGCTCAAACTACGGTACCCGGCTCGAAAGACAAGATCGGAAGACCGACGAGCCCGCCAGCAGGCCGAGCACGGCTTCGCCATGGCCGAAGAGAAAGCAAGTTCGTTGGTAAGAGCGACATGATCAAGTCGCGCCGCTCGCTCGGCGACCGGGCCACGCGGCGTGAAGCCCGGTCCCGTTCTAACCCGCCGTCTTCATCGTCCCCGCACGTGTGACGGGCGGCCGATTGCCAGGTGACTCAGCACGTAGTTGACGAAGATCATGCAGACTGACGAGACGGGAGCGGCCCAGTACATCGACAATCCAACGGGTTCGCTCCAGAACCAGATGATCGCCATCTGAAAGGGAATATTCGCGGACGTGGTCAGACTATAAAGCAGAAAGCCCTTAAGGCTCATCTCCTTACGAAAACTGATGCGGCTGTGCAGCGTATAGCTGACGACCCCAACCACCACGAAGGATGACAGGACTGCCAGCGGCAGCATCATGCCAAAGGCGTCAGTCACGATCATCCACAGGTTGTGGAGCACCAGGCAAACACCGGAAACGCCGGTATAGCTGATGAGATGACCGGCCAGCCCGGAGCTTGGCAACGGGGCGGGCGGCTGACCACTCAACCTCGGCACCAGATTTGCCTCGTGCCCCGCCATGATGGCCATCAAGAAACCGCCGACAATCGTCTGCATGCCGATGGCGCCCATCACGACGGCGCAGACGAGAGGCAGGGTGGACGGCAAGGCCAGGAAGCCGTGCGACGTCCAGTAGATGCCGATGCCCGCGATCACCAGAAACGATCCCAGAATGAGGATGCCGCCTGAAATCAGCGCCGCTTCCAGCGTCAGCCAATGGCCGTAGCGCCACAGGACCGGCCGCAGGGTGCGGTAGCCGGCACGCACACCATGGAGATGTGTTGCCAGGGCAATGATGGCCGAGAGGTGCCCGCAGGTAAGCAGGAAGCCTGCGATGATCGCCCAGCCCGCACCGAACGGCCGCGTCCCCCCTAGCACGCCAGAGGAATAGAGGACCGAGGCGCACAGAATCGCCAGTCCCGTGATCATCGCCAGCGCCGCCGGCAGACCGAAAAGCCAGGTCGGGCTCAGCATCAGCAGATAGCGCAGATGCCGCCAGCCATCGCGCCAGGGGCGCAGATGCGGCGGGCGCTGGCGCAGGTCGGGCCGGAGCTTGGCGGGCACTTCGTCGATGCGAAGCCGCTTCAGGCTGGCCTTGATGACCATCTCGCTGGCGAATTCCATGCCACTGCCGCGCAGGCCCAACGCGAGGAACGCGTCCTTGGTCAGCGCCCGCAATCCGCAATGAGCGTCGTCGATGCCTGATTTGAACAGCAGGTTGAGGATGCCGGTCAGCACCGGGTTGCCGATATAGCGGTTCTTCCACGGCATCGCGCCGGGCGCGATCCCGCCGGCGAAGCGCGAGCCCATGCAGACATCCGCGCCGTCCATCAGCCGGCCGATCATCGCGACGCCGTCGGTGAAATCATAGCTGCCGTCGGCATCGCCCATGACAAGGTACCGGCCGTAGGCCGCACCGAAGCCGCCGATCAGGGCCGCGCCGTAACCCTTGGCGGGCACGACGACGACACGCGCGCCAAGGCTTTCCGCCAGCGCCTGGCTGCCGTCGGTCGAGCCGTTGTCGGCGATGACGATTTCGCCGCTAAGCCCATATTTCTGCTCGATCAAGACCAGCGCATCGCGTGCATTGGCGATGCAGTGGGGCAGGCTCTGCACTTCGTTAAGGCACGGCATGACGATCGACACGTCAGGCACGAGCTCGGAGACAAAGACCCTGGTCGGGCGGCTTATGGGTTTCAGTTCCATGGGGGTGAAAATCAGAGTAAATATAGTTATATCAATACACTATATTTACATCCTCGCCTAGCGTTAAAGCTGAGATTCTGCTTTAACTTGAGGCAATCGGCCGGCCCACCCCGGTCGGCCGATTGCTTCAGTTTCGCCCAGCGATTGACGCCCTACTCCGCCGCCTTCGCCATGCGCTTGGGCTTGAGGTGCTGCACCTTCGGCATCACCTCCTTCGACAGCAGCTCGAGCGAGCGGTGCCAAGCCTTGGGGTTCTCGACGTAGTCGAAGCCGAAGACCAGCAGCTGGCCGAAGCCGCCGACCTCGTCGTAGACCTTCTCGATCTTCTCGATCACGGTCTTGGGCGAACCGACGATCCAGTTGTGCTTGGCGCAGTATTCCGGCGTGACGTCGGAATCGGCGTGGTTCGTGTCGACCTTGAGGTATTCCAGGAAGCCGAACTGCCCGAGCAACGGCAGGAAGTACTCGCGCATCATGCGGCCCATCATCGAGCCGACCGACAGCCGCATCGCCTCGGCGTCGGTATCCGCCACGAACACCTCGCGCACCATGCGCCACTCGCCGCGATCGGCGACGCGCCCGCCCCTGGCGGCGCCGATCTCCACCGCCTCCCAGTGGCTGCTGACATAGGCGGGACTGAGATTCAGGCTCATCGGCAGATAGCCCTTCTCGCCGGCGAGCTTCAGCGTGTCGGAGCCCTTGCTGAGACCGGCAACGCCGATCGGCGGATGCGGGGTCTGCAGCGGCTTGATGTGGTGCTTGAGGAAGCCGAACATCGTCTCCGGCGAGGTGACGTGCCAGAATTTGCCCTTGTAGTCGAACGGCTCCTTGGCGCTCCACATCTTCAGGATGATCTCGAGCGCCTCGCGCGTCATCTCGCGATTGACGCCGGACATGCCGTCGACATTGAACATCGTCCAGTCGCTCGGCAGGCCCGAGGCGGCGATGCCGAAATTCAGCCGGCCGCCCGAGATGTGATCGAGCATGGCGACGCGGTTGGCGAGTTCCGCCGGGTGATGATAGGGCAGCAGGAAGCCGCCCGGCCCCAGCCTGATGTTCTTGGTCTGCATCAGACCCTGCGCCACCAGCAGATCAGGCGAGGGATGCGGTTCCCACGGCGCGGTGTGATGCTCACCGATCCAGCACTCGGCGAAGCCGAGCTCGTCGAGCCAACGGATCACCTGGAGATCCCACTCGTGCCCGGCCGCGAGCGGTCGCTCCGGCGGATGCGACGGCATGGTGAAGTACCCGAACTGCATGCTGGTCCTCCCACTGACACGCCGGGGTCACGATCGCGCCCGGCTCGCGGCGAGTCTCGCGCGGCATCACAACCGAGTCACGCGGGCAATAGGTCAGTGGGACTTACCAGAGCTACTGTTCGCCTGAGGTCGCTTCGACGTGACGCCGGTGCGCGACAACCTTACGGCGGGTCCTGCGTTGTATCGCCGTCCGCGTCTCGCCGCATCCAGGGGCAGCCATGCTTGAACCCGACAGCACCGTGCAGGACGACCTGCGCGGTGGACGCGCGCCATGGCTCGCCCGGCGTGGCAGGCCCGCGCGTCTCGCGCTCGAGCAGGACATGCGCTGCGGGGTGCTGGTCGTCGGCGCCGGCATTACCGGCGCGCTGACCGCCCAGCATCTCAGGGCCCTCGGCCACGATGTCTGTGTCATCGATCGTGAACGGCCGGGCTTCGGCAGCACGGCCGCGAGCACCGCCATGCTGCTGTGGGAAATCGACAGCCCGCTGTCGGAGCTCTCGGATCGCTATGGTTTCGAGCGCGCCGCCGGCATCTACCGGCGCAGCCTGCAAGCGGTGAGCGGGCTGATATCGCTGGTGTCGACGTTGAATCTGGCTTGTGCCTTTCGCGCGCGTGGCTCGCTCTACCTTGCCGGTCCGGAAACCAGCGAGCGCACGCTGCTGGCCGAGCACAGCCTGCGCGACCGCGCGAACCTGCCTGGAGAGTATCTGGATTTCCGGGCGCTGCTGGGTGGCTTTGGCTTCGATCGCGTCGGCGCCATCCACGCGCCAGGGTCGGCCGACGCCGATCCGTTGCTGCTGGCACACGCCCTGATGTCGAGCGCCGTCGCCGACGGCGCGAGACTGTTCGACGCCCAGGCTGTCACCTACGAGAATTCACCCGCAGCGGTTCACGTGACGCTCGACAACGGCCGCACCATCGAGGCCGGGCACGTCGTGCTCGCCACGGGCTACGTCATGCCGGAGTTTATCAAGAGCAGCCTGCACCGCACGTCATCAAGTTGGGCGATCGCGACGCCGCCGCAGGAACCCGCAGCGCTGTGGCGCGACGGCTTGCTGATCTGGGAGGCGTCGGAGGCCTATTCCTATCTCCGTACCACGGCCGACAACCGCATCATCATCGGCGGCGAGGACGACGCGGCGATCAGCGAGCCCGCGGAGCGCGACGCCGCCATGCCGGCGAAAGCCAACATCATACGCGCCAAGCTGGCAACGCTGTGCCCCGCTGCGAATGCCCAGGCGGACTACGTCTGGTCGGGGACCTTCGGTGAGACGGAAGATGGATTGCCACTGATCGGCGCGGTGCCCGGCCGCGACCGTGTCTTCGCCGCCTATGGCTATGGCGGCAACGGCATCACTTTCAGCTTCCTCGCGTCGCGGCTGATCGCACGCCTGATCGCCGGCCGGCGCGAGCGCTGGCATGACGACTTCGCGATTGACAGGTCAGGTACGGGACGCTGAAGGCGGGTCCTGCACGACAGGCTGGCCATGGCGCCAGTCCACCTCAAAACCGAGCCCGACCTGGATTCGGACCTGCGCGTCGTGGCCGTTGCGATGATCGCGGGCGGCGTAGCGGCGGGCGGTCATCACGGCGTCGTCCCGATCACGGCACGAATCTGCGAAATCGGCCTCGTTGCGGCGTACGCGCCAACGACCGAACCCATCGTCGACGACATAGTAGATCATGACCGCCATCGCGTGCCCTTTTCGATACCTCAGGGTTTCGAAAGGCGCGTGCGATTGGCCCGGACCTTGCGCCGTAACTTGGCCACGGCCCGGCGCCCGGCGATCGCCGGGGTCGTGCCCAGGGCGCCACTCAGCAACTGCAGTTGCAGGGCCAATCCCGTATCGAGCTTCTCCGCCAGCATGCGGTACGCCTCGACCTGGGCGGCCGGGCCACCGGCGGCGAGGGTCATGGCCCGCAGGCCGATGACCAACGATGCCTCCTGGCCCAGACGCCAGGCGTCCATGCCGAAACGCAGCCAGGGATCGCGGTTTGACATGCGCTGGGCTAGTGACGGCGGCGGCTCAGAAGGAGCCCGCCGATGACGCCGACGCCAACCGCGATGGCCAGGGCCGATAGCGGACGTTCGCGGACAAACCGCGCTGTGTCCTTGCCGGCCAGTTCCGCCATGTCGCGCGCGCCGCGATAGGCGCTCTCGGCGTTGCGCGACACGTACTCCTGCGCGGTATCGCTGAATCCGGAGACCGCTTCGCGTCCCTGGTCCAGAACTTCACGCCCTTTGTCGACGGCGGTTCGCGCGGTATCCCGGGCGGTGACCGCGGTGTCCTCGATCGCGTCGGTGATCTTGTCGAGATCGCTCTTGCCGTTCTGGATCTTGCCGGCTGTATCGGTGCGAGCATTCATGGTCGTCTCCGCGCTCTGAGGTGAGGTCGCTCAGCGTTGAACGCCCCGCCGATCCGCAACGTTCCCGACAATCGCGTGCGACGCGCTACCGCGCGTAATCGGTAAAGGAAGCGCAGGAGAAAACTTCGAACAGACCGCCGGGCATTCGTCATTTCGGCGCGTTGCCCGCGCCCTTCTTTAACGCCTGCCTTGGCTGCGTCTCAACGGCGAGCGGCGGGCCACGCTTCAGGCCGCGTCAAGGGCGTCGGCGATCGCCGCAAGTCTGTGAGGATGGTGAACGCGGCGTCGCCGACTTGGCCGCGCCGCTGACGTGCCTGTCGCAGCACCCAGGCTTCGGCGGCGGGCGTGTTGGCCGTGATCACGCGGAATGCGCGGCCATACGGCACCGCATCATCGAGAAATGGTAGATGGTTCCTGAAGTTCAGAAGAATCTTGCTGCGGCGCAACATATCGCCTTTGAATGCGTTACCCCGGGGTTATCCATCCAAAGGCACCCCCATGATGACCACCCAATTCGACCCATCGGTCAGCGACAACTCTTTCCTCCGTGCCGGGCTCGACGCCTGGTACGTCGGCTTCTCGACGTCGATGCTGATGGGCCTGCGCACACTGGAAATGGTTAGCGAGGCGCAGGTGCGCGCAATGTCGGCCGTGCTGGCTTCGACCGCCGCGCCCTCGACGACAGTAGCGACCGTGGCGAGCCCCGCCCCGTCGTCCCACGGCCAGGCGTTGCTTGAAGCCGTGCTGCCCCAGGACAGCGTGCGCGATGCGCCACTGCGTATGTATTCGGGCAGTCGCGACGTCGTGGCCTGGAGCTTCGACAACAAGTAGCGGCTACGGCGGCGCGTACCGGGTCAGGACAAGCCGCGATGGCTTGCCCTGCTCCTCGATCTCGCGCCGCACGAGGGCTCTGCCGTCGTTGCACGGCGGCCACGTTCGACCGACGACAGCTCGATCGGGCGTTCCCACACGACTTTGGGCGGCAGAGCCCGATGGCCGCCTGGATCATCCCTCAGGGCGCCTGATATCGCGCGAGGCGCGCGACCGTGCCAGCTTCGATTCGCATGAAGGCGACGCCACCATCGGGCATCGGCGCCATGCGCAGATCAGGCGCGTCGACATGGAGGGTCCAGCGCACATCGCCGGCGGTATTCATGCCCAGCAGGCGGTTCGTCTGGCTACCACCAGCGGTCGGCTTCACCAGCGCGATGACGATCGAACCGCCGATGCGCTTCATGTCGCCGCACGGTGCATTGAGCTCGATCCGCTTGATGATGCCGCGTCCGACCTCGTGCATGGCCAGGATGTCGCGTTCGGCCGCCGATACCCGCCCTAGTGTCCTGACCTCTTCCCGCTGTGGTCGCATGTGCCGCGTCTCGCCGACCAACACGGCGCAGGGATAGCTCTGCTGAAGATCCCGCAGCTCCCGACGCGAAACCTGTTTGCTGTCGGGACCGAAGCGCCTGACGGTCACATGCTCGCGGCCGCCCTCGGTATCGACCATGAGCAGCGTGTAGCCGCCATCGGCATTGCCCCAGGCATCTTCGACCTGGTCGGGAAAGCGTCGGGACTTGGCCTCGTGCAGCAACCGACCGCCGGTCGTGAAGCGCGCGTACCACCAGGCCGGCGGCCCGATGTCGAGCGTCTGTTCCCACACAAGCGTTGGCTTCGGCGCTTGGGCGAAAGCGGCGTTCGCGCAAATCAAGAAGAGACCAACGAGCCACGGCCACCTACCTTCCCTCGCTGGCGGGGGAACGCAATTGTACGAACCCTAAACAATCTGGTTCTTCAGGTTGGTTTCACCGCGATAGAGCCGGTCGAGGTTTTCCATCAGCAGGTCGAGCACGTTGTCCTCGTACTTGCGCGTTTCCCCGGCGGTGTGTGGCGTCACCAGGACCTGCGGCATGGTCCACAGCGGCGAGGCTTCGGCCAGCGGTTCCTCGACGGTGACGTCGAGTCCGGCGCCGGCGATCTGGCCGGCGTTGAGCGCCGCGATCAGCGCCGGCTCGTCGACCACCTTGCCGCGCGCGACGTTGATCAGGAAAGCAGAGGGCTTCATCGCCTTGAGCGCCGCCGCGTTGATCAGCTTCTCGGTCTGCGGCGTCAGCGGGCAGGTCAGCGCCACGTAGTCGGCGCGCGGCAGGACATCGAGCAGCTTGCCGTCGGCCACCACCTCGTGCGCCGCCGCGGCGCCTTTCGACGGATCGCGCTTGGTGCCGATGACATGCATGTCGAAAGCCTTGGCGAGCGTCGCCAGCCGGCTGCCGATTCGGCCCATGCCGACGATCACCAGCGTCTTGCCACCCAGCTCGTCCTCGCGCTTGGAAAGATCGCCGATCATGCCGCGCCAGGTCTTGGCGCGCTGGTTGTCGCGGCCGAGATGGAGCTGGCGCGACATGGCGAGGATCAGCGCGATGGCATGCTCGGCCACGGCGCGCTCATTCGAACCCTGGGCGCTGGCCAGCCGCACGCCTTTGGCCCTGAGCGCATCCTTGTCGTACTGGTCGACACCGGCGCTGATCGATTGGATGAAGCGCAGCTTCCCTGCCTTGGGCAGCAGATCGTTGCGCCACATACCCGACGCGACGACAACGTCGGCGTTGGGAATCGCCGCCTCGTAATCCTCGCGGGTGCGCACTTCGACGAACTTCACGTTGGTGCCGCGCGCCGCGAAGCGGTCACCCATGCGATACGCCACATGGGCGAACAGAATTGTCAGCGCCTCGCGCGCCGGCAGGCCATTGGACATGACTGGTGACTCCCCTTCCCGCATCGGGTCTTCTGCCGATGATGCGGATCGTCGCATGGAACTGCAACATGGCGCTGGAGCGCAAGGTCGGCGCGCTGCTCGACCTGCGGCCGGACATCGCCGTGATCAGCGAATGCGCCCGGCCCGATTTGCTGCGCCAGCGCTCGAGCCGCGATTGGTTGCCTGATGATCCAGTGTGGATCGGCCGCAACCCGCACAAGGGCCTCGCGGTGCTGGCCTTCAACGGCTACAGCGCGCGGCTTTGCGACACCTACGACGCCAATCTGCGCTACCTCGCCCCGGTGCGTGTCGAGGGACCGGTGCGCTTCACGCTGCTCGCCGCCTGGGTGAATTCGGGCGGCCTGCGCAAGTACCGGCTGGGTCCGCTGCGCCGCGCGCTCAGCCGCTATCGCGACCTGCTGACCGAGCGGCCGGCGATCATCGCCGGCGACCTCAATCACAACGTGATCTGGGACAAGCCCGGCTGGCGCGGCAATCACGCGACGACGGTAAGGCTGATGGCCGAGCTGGGCCTGGTCAGCGCCTACCACGCCGTACGCGGCGAGGCGCATGGCCAGGAGTCCACGCCTACGATCTACTGGCGCGACCGCACGCACGACGGGCCGACCTACCACATCGACTACGTCTTCCTGCCCGAGACCTGGGTCGGCCGAATCACCACGCTCGATATCGGCGCCTTCGAGCCGTGGTGCGGCGCCGGGCTGAGCGACCATGTGCCGGTGATCGTCGATGTCGCGGTGTAACTCTTCCCTTCTCCCTCCGGGGGAAGATACTTCAGCCATTTGCGTTGCCGGCCCGTGGCGGCTATAGCGCGCGGCCATGGCTCATCGTCCTCATGATCGTGGCGGCCGTCGGCCGTCCCGTGCCCCTGAACCGCGCGTCTTCGAACGCGAGCGCGGCGGCGCGCCCGGCGGCGGCCAGGTCTGGCTGTTCGGCCGCCACCCCGTGGCGGCGGCGCTGGCCAACCCGCAGCGCCGGGTGTTCCGCGTGATGGCCACGGCGGAGGCGGCCGAGCGCCTGCAGGAGGATCTGGCGAAGGTCGACCTGAAAGACCGCGCCCTGCCGCAGCCCGAGATCGTGACGCGCGATCGCATCGCCGCCGCGCTCGCCGGCGGCGCGGTGCATCAGGGCCTGCTGGCGGCGGTCGGCGCCCTGCCCGAGCCGACGCTCGACGACATCCTGGCGCGCGGCGGCGAGAAGGCCGTGGTCGTGGCCCTCGACCAGGTCACCGACCCGCACAATGTCGGCGCCATCCTGCGCTCGGCCGAGGCCTTCGGCGCCGCCGGTGTGCTGGTCACCGAGCGCAACGCGCCGGATGAGACCGGCACCTTGGCCAAGGCGGCATCAGGCGCGCTGGAACGCATCCCCTTGATGCGCGCCACCAACCTCGCGCGCACGCTGCGCGAGCTGAAGGAGGCCGGTTTCTGGGTCATCGGGCTGGACGAGCGCGGCAACCAGAGCCTGGCGGCCGCCAAGCATGACGGGCGCATCGTGCTGGTCATGGGCGCCGAGGGCGAAGGCCTGCGTCGGCTGACCCTGGAGCATTGCGATCTGCTGGCGCGCCTGCCGATGCGCGGCTCGATGCCCAGCCTCAACGTGTCCAACGCCACCGCCGTGGCGCTCTACGAGCTGGTGCGCGACCGAAAGGACGGGCTGACGCTTGACTTCTTCTGAGCGCATCACGATCAGGCCAGCTCGGCCGGACGACGCCGACGCGGTCACCGCGCTGGCGCACGCGCTCAGCCTGCACGACAACGAGCCGACGGGCAACTTCACGCCGCAGGCCATGCGCCAGGCGGTGTTCGACGATCCGCGTGTGCGCGTGCTGGTCGCCGAGATCGCAAACAAGGTCGTGGGCTATGTGATGTTCCACGACAGCTACGACACCGCCAACGCCGCGCGCGGCTTGTATCTCAACGACATCATCGTCGAGGAGAGCGTGCGCGGCGAGGGTGTGGCGCGCCGGCTGATGGCCGCGGTCATGCGCGAGGCGAAGAAGCAGGGCGACGTCTTCGTCTGGTGGGTCGCCAAGCCGACCAACGCCCGCGCGCTGGCCTTTTACAAGAAGCTCGGCGCCATTCAGGTCCCGACCATGGCGCATGTCCTCTTCGGCGCGCCGTTCGAGGACCTTGCCGACGAAGCAAGCGATCAGGGATGACTACCTTCCCCCGCTGGCGGGGGGAAGGTGGCGCGAAGCGCCGGATGGGGGTGGTTGGTGCGACCACTCCACGTCCGTGACTGACCGCTATGCCCACACCCCCATCCGCCCTTCGGGCACCTTCCCCCGCAAGGCGGGGGAAGGTAGTGATTGAAACAGGGGGGAACCGACATGGGCCGCAAGATCCTGTTCATCACCACCGACCAGCAGCGCTACGACGCGCTGGGCTGCAATGGTGGCACGGTGGCGCGCACGCCGGTTGTCGACCGCTGGGCGGCCGAGGGCATGCGCTTCACGCGCGGCCACGCGCAGGCGGTAGTCTGCATGCCGGCGCGCTCGACGATGATCACCGGGCAGTATGTCCGCACGCACGGCGTGTGGATGAACGGCGTGCCGCTGCCAGAGGATTCGCCCAGCGTCGCGGCGTATCTGAAGGAGAAAGCCGGCTATCGCACGGCGCTGATCGGCAAGGCACATTTCGAGCCTTTCCTCGACCCCAAGGGGCGCTTCTACGAGAACCGCATGGGGCGGCTGGGCGAGCACGGCCCCCATCGCGGCTTCGACCACATGGAGCTGGCCGCGCACGGCGCGCGCGGCCCCCTGCACTATCCGCAGTGGCTGGCGAAGAACCACCCGCAGACGGTCGACGGCTTCTACAACGTGCTGAAGCTGCCCAGCCTGGAGCAGGACTCGGCCGGCGGCGGCGATACCGGCGCGATCCAAGTCAAGCACAACCCGGTCGATCGCCGCCTCTATCACACCGACTGGGTGGCCGACCGCACCATCGCCTGGCTGGATTCATTGCCTCAGGATAGTGATTGGTTCTGCTGGGTGAGCTTCCCTGATCCGCATCATCCCTGGGATCCGCCGCAGTCCGAGATTGGCCGCCATCCCTGGCGACGCGAGAAGCTGCCGGCGAACTGGCCGGCCGATCGCGCGGCGGCTCTGGCGATGATGGCCGACAAGCCCAAGCACTGGCGCGACTGGTACGAGGGCCGTACGGTGACCTGCTTCGAGGCGCCGCCGGACTTCGTGCCGGCCAATCTCAGCGCCGACCAGCTGCGCGAAATCAACGCGCTCACCCATGTCGAGAACGAGCTCATTGACGACGCCTGCGGGCGGGTGTGGGGCGCCATCGTCAGGCGCGGCTGGGCCGACGACACCGACGTGCTCTACACCACTGATCACGGCGAACTGCAGGGCGATTTCGGCCTGCTGTTCAAGGGGCCCTATCACGTCGACGCGCTGATGCGCCTGCCCTTCATCTGGAAGCCGGCCAAGAGCACGGGCGTGGCGCCCGCCGTCGTCGATCAACCGGTCGGCCAGCTCGATCTCGCGCCGACCTTCTGCGCCATCGCCGGCCTCGACGTGCCGCAGTGGATGCAGGGCAAGCCGTTGCCAGCGAGCGCGACGCAGGCCGAGACGCAGAAGCGCGAACGCGTCATCACCGAATGGGACAGCGAGTTCAAAGGCACCAGCCTGCACTTGCGCACGATCTATCGCGACGGGCTGGTCTGCACCGTCTACGAGAAGAGCTCGCTCTACGACGGCGACGGCTCGGTCGGCGAACTCTACGATTGCGCCAACGATCCGCTGCAACGGCGCAATCTGTGGCACGAGCCGGCCTGGCAGGCGCGCAAGAAGGACCTGATCGCCGATCTCTACGCCAACCTGCCACCCGAGCGCTCACCCAGGCTAGAAGCTGTGGCGAGCGTGTAAGTTCCACCGTCATCCTGAGCGAAGCGAAGGATCTCGCGGTATCGCGTTCATCACCTGGCGTCGTGATCGATCGCACCACCGCGAGGTCCTTCGCTGCGCTCAGGACGACAGAGTAAGGAGAATGCGATGAGCCGGCTGATGATCATCAACGGGCCGAACCTCAACATGCTCGGCGTGCGCGAGCCGCACATCTACGGCACGACGACCTTGGGCGCCATCGAGGCCAGTTGCCGCGAGCTGGCGCAACAGCTCGGCGTATCGCTCGCCTGCCACCAGTCCAACCACGAGGGCGCGATCGTCGAGCTGATCCAGTCCGCACGTGAGACGGCCGATGCGATCATCATCAACCCGGCCGCCTACTCCTTCACCTCGATCGCCATCTACGACGCGCTGAAGATGTTCGAGGGGCCGATCATCGAGGTGCACATCTCCAACATCCACGCGCGCGACGAGCTGCACCGCCACTCCAAGCTGTCGAGCGCGGTCACCGCGGTGATCGCCGGCCTTGGACCCTACGGCTACATCGTCGCCATGCAGGCGACGGTGCGTCTCGTCGGCCAGCTGCCGGAATCATGGTCGGCGCCGCTGCGCACCGGACCGCGCTGACATGCCCCTGATGATCCTGGTCGCCGGCCCCTACCGCTCCGGCACCGGCGACGATCCGCTCAAGATCGCCGCCAATGTGCGCGCCATGATGGACGCAGCGCTTGAGCTGTTTCGCGCCGGCCACCTGCCGGTGCTGGGCGAATGGTACGCCCTGCCGCTGATCGAGCACGCCGGCTCGACCGGCATCGGCGATGCGGTGTTCAACGAGATCTTCCATCCCGTGGCCCGCCGCCTGGTCGCCAAGTGCGATGGCTGCCTGCGCATCGGCGGCCCTTCGGCCGGCGCCGACGAGATGGTGGCGCTGGCCCGCGCGGCGGGAAGACAGGTGTTCTTCTCGTTGAGCGAGATTCCACCGACGCAAGCCTGACTTGTCTGGACAAGTAGAAGCGCTTCGGGCACCCTGTCGCGCATGACTTCGCCGCTCACCGTGCGCGATTCGCGCGACGACGACCTACCCGCCATAACCGCCATCTACGGCTATCACGTGCGCCACGGCCTGGCGTCGTTCGAGGAAGAAGCGCCGTCGCTCCAGGAGATGACCAAGCGGCGCGCTGGCTACCTCGCCGCCGGTTACCCCTACATCGTCGCCGAGGCCGAGGGCCGCGTGCTGGGCTACGCGTATGTCAGCGCCTACCGGCCGCGGCCGGCCTACCGCTTTTCCGTCGAGAACTCGGTCTATATCGACCAGGAGGCGCGGCGCGGTGGCATCGGCTCCGCGCTGCTGCCTGTGCTGATCGAGCGCTGCACGACCCTGGGCTATCGCCAGATGATCGCCGTGATCGGCGACAGCGCCAACGCCGCCTCGATCGGCCTGCACGCCAAGTTCGGCTTCCGCGAGATCGGCACCATCCGCTCGGTCGGCTTCAAGTTCGGCCGCTGGGTCGACTCGGTGCTGATGCAGCGCGACCTGGGTGATGGTGACAGTTCGCTGCCGCGTTAACCTCTGTCATCCCGAGCGTACCGAGGGATCCAAAGGCTTCCTAGATCCTCGCTCCGCTCGGGACGACAGCAAGTGATCAGGTCTCGACCTTGATGCCGTTCTCCTTGACCACGCGCGTCCAGCGTTCGGTCTCCTTGACCAGCAACGCCTGGTAGGCCTCGGGCGTGCTGCCGGTGATGATGTAGCCAAGGTCGACGAAGCGCTTGCTGGTCTCCGGATCCTTGATGATCTGGGCCACCGCCTGGTTCAGTCGGTCGATCGTCGCGCGCGGCGTCCCGGCCGGCGCCACCAGGCCATAGAATACCGCCGACTCCATCCCCTTGTGGCCGATCTCGCCCACCGTCGGCACGTCGGGCACCAGCGGCGAGCGCCGATCCGCGGCGATCAGAAGGCCGGTCATCTTGCCGGCCTTCACATGGGTCGCGGTCGGCAGGATGACATCGAAGATGCACGGGACATGCCCGCCCATCACGTCGCGCAGCGCGTCGGTGGCGCCCTTGTAGGCGACGTTCTCGAGGTTGAGCTTGGCGTGGTTGCGGAACTGCTCGGCCCACAGGTGCGGCATATTGCCGATACCAGAGGTGGCGTAGCGCACGCGCTGCGGCTGCTTGTTCACCCACTCCGCGAACTGCGCGTAGTTCTTCATCGGCAGATCGACATTCATGGCGCCGAACAGCGGAATGTCGACGATGGTCGAGATCGGCGCGAAGTCCTTGAGCGGATCGTAGGGCTGCTTGAAGCCGAGCGCCGCGTTGGTCGCGAGCGTCGTGGTACCCAACAGCAGGGTCGTGCCGTCGGGCTTGGACTTGGCGACGATGTCCATGCCGACGATGGTGTTGCCGCCCGCGCGGTTCTCGACGATGACCTGCTGGCCGAGGATCGGCGTCAGCTTCTCCGCCATGATGCGCGCCGTGACGTCGGTGGCGCCGCCGGGGACATAGGGCACGATGATGCGCACCGTCTGGCCCGACTGCGCACGCACAGCCTGGGGCGCCACGATGGTGAAGCCGGCCGCGCCGGCCAGCACACTGCGTCTGCGAATCATGGGATTCCTCCTGTCGGTTATCGTTTGAGCAGCCGCGCCGCGGCGGTCAGCACCTTCGCCCGCTTGGCGATCTCCGCCATGCTCATGTCGGACTTGTAGAGCGAGGAGCCTATGCCGAAGCCATCGGCGCCCGCCTCCCAATAGGCCGGCATGGTGCGATCGCTGACACCGCCCACCGGCAGCATCAGCGTGTCTTTCGGGAACACCGCGCGCAGCGCCTTGAGCACCGGCGGCGTCAGCATCTCGCCGGGAAACAGCTTCAGCCCGTGCGCCCCGGCCTTCAGCGCGGCGAAGCCCTCGGTCGGCGTGGCGATGCCCGGCAGGCAGGCCAGGCCGCGTGCGCGGGCGTGGCGCACGATATCGAGATCGGCGTGCGGCATCACGATCAGCCGGCCGCCGGCCTCGGCGACGCGATCGACGTCGGCCGGGGTCATCACCGTGCCAGCGCCGATCACATGAAGCGGATACGCCTGGGCAAGCCGTGCAATGCTCTCGAACGGCCGCGGCGAGTTCAGCGGCACCTCGATGATGATAAAGCCCGCGTCAACCAGCGCTTCGCCGATCGCCGGCGCCTCCACCGGCGTGATGCCGCGCAGGATCGCGATCAGGGGGCATTTCGCCAGCGCGGCGCGAAGAATGTCGGTTGCCATGTCAGCCGATCATGCCGGCGGCGCGCGCGATGCGCCACAGGCCGCGCGGCGTGACGTCCTCGCCGGCGATGCGCGCGGCGATGCCCTGCGCCGCCAGCACACGCTGATAGGCGGCGCAGAGCGGCCGGGCGCCGATCAGGGTCGGCGGCGATCCGCCCACCGCTTCGCGCTGCAGTGCGGCAGCGATCTCGGCACCGATCAGCAGGCCGGAGAGGTAGCTCGGCGCGTCGATCGCCGAGAGCCGCTCGAACAGCCCGAGCGTGCGCACCGCGAACAAGCGGTGCAGCAGGTCGTCACTGTGATTGAGGCCGACCTCGGCGCCAGCCTCGAAGGCGGCGGCGTTGAGATCGGGCATGGCGTCAGCAGCCATCAGCCGGCCGAGAATGGAATGCTGGCGCAGCACGGCGAAGATCTCGCCGGTCATGAAGGTGGCGAAGGCGGCGATGCGCCCCGCCGTCACGCGCGCCCACTTGCTGTGGGTGCCCGGCAGAATGAACAAGCCCGACGCATCATCCGACTCGAGCGCGCCGAAGATCTGCGTCTCCTCGCCGCGCATCACGTCGGGGGCGAGGCCAGGTACCTGCCAGGCGATGCCCGGCACGACGCGCAGCGCACCATCGAGCGTCGCGCGCAGGCCGGGCGCGAGGTCGGCGAAGCCGCCGGGGCAGCTCACGTATGGCGCCTCGATCCAGCCCTGCTTGCTGCCGATCATGCCCGAGGCCAGTGTCGGCAAAAGCGGCCAGCCATCGACGAACCGCCGATGGGCGGCGGCGAAGTCGGTGTCGCGCACGGCGAGGATGCCCGGACCGCCGGCGCGTCGATCGAGGATCGTGCCGTCAACCGCGATCAGCCAGCCACGCAACGATGTCGTGCCCCAGTCGAGGGCGATCAGCGCGACGGCCACCTACTCCGCCGCCAGCGCACGGTGGTCTTCGAGCGCATCAGACGGCACGCGCACCCAGCCCTCCATCAGGCGGCGCGCGCTGCGGCTCATGACCGCCTTGGTGACGATCCATTCGTCGCCCTGCTTGATCGCCTCGGCGCCGACAGAAAGCGTGCCCGAGGGATGGCCGAAGCGAACGGTGCCGCCCTGGGCGCGACCGCCGACCATGCGGGCGACGATCGTGCCGGGGATCGCGGCGGCGACGGCCAGCGCCACCGCGCCGGTGCCGGTCATGGCGTGGTGCAGCTTGCCCATCGACAGGATGCGCGCGCAGAGCTGCAGGTCCTTGGCCGACACGGGCTTGCCGCTCGAGGCGACGTAGTCTTGTGGCGCCGACACGAAGGCGAGCTTGGGTGTGTGCGGCCGCTCGCGCGTCGCGGCTTCGGCGGTCTTGGCCAAGCGCATCGCCACGGCTCCAGCGGCGCGGATTGCCTCGCAACGCGCCAGCAACGCGGCATCGCCGTTCACGTCGTCCTGCAGCTCCGTGCCTTTCAGCCCGAGCGCCGCCGCATCGATGAAGATGGTGGGATTGCCGGCGTTGATCAATGTCACGTCGAGAGTGCCGATACCCGCCACGGCGAGCCGGTCGACGATACGGCCGGTGGGGAACATCGGCCCGCCCTCGTCATCCTCGCCGCCGCCGGGCTCGAGGAACTCGATGCGGATCTCGGCCGCCGGGAAGGTCACGCCGTCGAGCTCGAAATCACCCTCCTCGACCACCGCGCCGTCGCGCATCGGCACATGCGCGATGATGCGCTTGGCGATATTGGCCTGCCAGATACGCACGACCGCCACGCCGTCGCGCGGCGCGCTCACCAGCCCCTCGCTGATCGCGAACGGCCCGACGGCGGCGGTGAGATTGCCGCAATTGCCCGACCAGTCGACCACCGGCCGATCGATCGCCACCTGGCCGAAGAGATAGTCGACGTCGCAATCGGCGCGGCTCGAGCGCGACAGGATCACCACCTTGCTGGTGCTCGACGTGGCCGCCCCCATGCCGTCGATCTGCTTGCCATAGGGATCGGGGCTGCCGATCACCCGCAGCAGCAGCCGATCGCGCGCCGGACCAGGCGGCGGCAACGCGCTTTCGTGGAAGAACACGCCCTTGCTGGTGCCGCCGCGCATGTAGATCGCGGGAATACGCAGCTGGGTCATCGCATGACCTTCACGTCGACGATCAGCGGCACCTTGTCCTTCTTCATGCAGCGCGGATTGCCCTGGCAGGATTCCGCCATGACCTCTTCCATCCGGTAGGTGAGCGTCACGCGCTTGCCGATGATGTTCCAGCCGCAGAAGTCGAAGTTGGCGAGTTCGGTGAACTCTTTGCCGCGCGAATCCTTCAGTACCATGGTGCAGGCGCGATCGCCGTTCTGCAGCTGCTGGACCGTGCCAATGGTCTGCTTCGTCTGGTCGCCGATCTTCACCATGCCGTACGGCAGCGGCGCGGGACTCTGCGCCGCGACGGAAACTGGCAGCACAAGCGTACCCAGCAGGACGGTGCCGAGAACGAACCTGGACGGCATGGAACTCCCCAACGAGGCCTCTCGCCCGGGAGTATAGCCGAAACCTACTCCGCCGGCTTGACCTGCGCGGCCATCGCCGCGCGCTCGTCGGGCAGGAAGCTGAGCGCGATCAGGGTGAAGGTCGCCACGCCGGCCAGCAACAACAGCAGGGTCGGGAAGCCGGCCGCCTTGACCGACGGGCCGAGCAGCGCCGTCACCAGCGAGCTGCCGGTGAAGCCGATCGCCAGCCGCGTGCCGGTCACGCGCGAGCGCATCCTGTCGTCGATGTACCGCACGATCATCGCGTCGGTGAACGGGATCGCGCCGAAGACGAAGATCATGTAGCCGATAGCCACCGCGACCAGCGCCCAGCCGCTGACCTGCGAGGCCAGGATGAACAGCGGGATCTGGCAGAGGATGATCGGCAGGTAGATGCGCTTGAGCGGATAGCGGTCGATCAGCGCGCCGACGACGAGCTGCGCCAGCGAGCCCACGGCGAAGATCATGAAGACCGAGACGCCGAGCAGCCAGGGATCCTGGGCCAGCGCCACCACGCCGGCCTTGAGCATCTCGCCGCTGCCATTGGTGGTGAAGCTGAAGACGATGCTGCCGCTCATCGCCGTCAAGGTCATGATGATGAAGACCTTGGCCATCACCGAGGGCGGCAGCGCGAGCATCTTAGGCTTGCGCTTGGCCGGCGCGGCGGTCTCCTTGGGCACCAGCACGGCGAAGGCGACCGCGGCGGCGAGGCAGATCACGGCGGGCACGATATAGGCCATCTGCCAGCCGAAGCGCGTCGCCAGCCATACCGAGGCGCTGGCGCCGATGGCGATGCCGAGATTGCCGACCAGGCCGTTGACGCCGATGGTGAAGCCCGGCTTCTCGGCGTTCTGCACCAGCATGGGAATGCCGACCGGGTGGTAGATCGAGGCGAAGGCACCCATCACGGTCATGGCGATGCCGATCTGCCAGGGCGTCGAGGTGAGCGCGATGACCAGGCTGGAGACGCCCAGCCCGGCGAAGAAGATGATCATCATCGCCCGGCGGCCCCACTGGTCGCCCAGCTTCCCCGAGACGATCGAGCCGGCGCCGAACATGAACAGCGAGCCGAAGGCGTAGGGCGTCAGCTCCTTCCAGTCCGTGCCCCAGACGCCGGCGATCACGCTCACCGTGTAAAGGAAGATCACCAGGACCCAATGGTCCATGGCGTGGCCCAGATTCAGCAGCAGGGCGGTCGGACTCGTGTTCTTCACAGGCGCTCACTCCCGATGGCCTGCCCAGGTTACGCCCGCCGCCGCTGTCGCGCACGCGCGAAACCGACGAGAATTGTCTCGATCAGGACAGCGGGGATAGAGCTACCGCGCGGCTTTCAAGATCGTCGGGCCGGTCATGAGCGCCGCTGGAGCGGCGCGGCCCCAAAAGCGCCGCGCGTCAGTTCAGGGGACGCGCGCCGACGATCATGGGCACGATGTCGCTCTTCTTGCAGTTGACGTCGCCCTGGCACGACTCCGCCAGCACCCGCTCGACCCGCCAGGTCAGCGCCAGGCGGCTGCCTTTGGGCGGTGGGTTCGGCGCGCACAGATCGAAATCGGCGATCTCCTGCGTCGTCACGCCGCGATCATCTATGATGCTCATGTAGCAGCCGCGATCACCCATCTCGGTCGAGACGATGCGCGCGACGGCGGGCTTGGTGTGCGGTCCGACCTGTACCGTCGCGGGGGCGGCTGGAGGCGCAGGAGCCGAGGTCGATGCGCCCTGGCGAGTCGACGGGGATACAGCCACCGGCGCCTTGGCCTGCGGCATCTCCGGCGCATCGGAGCGCACGTCACCGGACATCGCGGAGGCTCGGCGATCTCCCGTTTGCGCCATCGCAGGCGAGCCAATCACCATCGCGCCCAGGACGGACGCGGCAAGCAGATACCGGAAAACCATGAAGAGCCTTTCGAGCCGGGTAGGCGCAGGGGGCCGGAAACTAGCCGCGGATTGCGGCTGGGGAAAGGCTGGATCGTCCAACCCCATCGCCCCTGTCGCCTCTGCGCGAACCGCTCTAGACTCGCGTCGTTCCCGACATGGCGCGATCCCGCTCGAAATCCACCGATCCCTGCGACTACCAGCGCGTCGCGCGCCCGGTCGCGGCCATGGCCAAGGATTTCGCCGACGGCTTCCACATTCGTCCGCATCATCACGAGCGCGCGCAGCTGATCTTCGCCGCGCGCGGCGTGATGACCGTCGCCACCGAAGCCGGCACCTGGGTGGTGCCGCCGCAGCGCGCGGTGTGGATGCCGGCGCATGTCACGCACGAGATCCGCATGTCCGGCGCGGTGTCGATGCGCACGCTCTATGTGAGAAACAGGGAGACCGAGGCGCTGCCGCCGGCGGTGCGCGTGATCGCGGTGTCGCCGCTGCTGCGCGAGCTGATCCTGCGCGCCTGCGAATTGCCGGTGCTCTACGACGAGGCCGGGCCCGAGGGCCGGGTGATGACTCTGTTGCTCGACGAGATCGCCGCCCTGCCCTCGGTCGCGCTCGACCTCAAGATGCCGGTCGATCCCAGGCTCGAGCGCGTCTGCCGCGCGCTGCGCGCCGAGCCGGGCGATCCGCGCACGCTCGACGACTGGGCACGCGAGGCCGGCGCCTCGGGCCGCACGCTCGCGCGCCTGTTCCAGAAGGAGACCGGCCTGAGCTTCGCCGACTGGCGCCAGCAGGCGCGGCTGCTGGCCGCGATGGCGCGCCTCGCGGCCGGCCAACCGATCACGCGCATCGCGCTCGATCTCGGCTACGATTCGGTGAGCGCCTTCTCGGCGATGTTCCGCCGCGCGCTCGGCGCGCCGCCGAGCCGCTACTTCGCCGACGGCTAGGCATCGACCAGGATCGTCCGACCCCGGTCGATGCACACCGTAACGCTTCAGCCGGTCATCGCTGCAAAGCGGGATCTTGCTCCGCCGTCAATCCCATCGCCCGCAACGCCTTTTGGCGCAGGGCCCGCGATGCGACCTCCGGCAACTGCGCGATGATGCCAGTGCCTGGGCAAGATTTGTCGGTGATGGTCATGGGATTGAGACGACCAGCCTTGATCTCGCGCTTGGCGGCCTGCTGGATGAAGCGATGGCAGGTGATGCAGGCCTTGGTCGGATCGCCCGGGTCGCTGTCGCCGGTGCCCTCGACCTCCAGGCGGATGTCCGGGTGCACCGTGGCCAGCCAGCCGATCAGCCGCGCGCCGTAGTCGAGCTGGTCCCTGGTGAGCGGCAGCGGATGATTGCCGGCGTTCTCGATATGAATCGAGCCCGCCGTGCACCAGCCGGTGCCGTAGGTCACGTCGTTGGTGTCGGCGAACTGCGTGATTCGGCCGTCGCGCTCGACGCAGAAATGCGCGGACACCATCTTGGTGGGCTGCTCGATCACCCAGGCGCTCCAGCAGGCTCCCGACTGGTTCGGGTTCTCCGGGGCGGCCGAGCCGACCGAATGGATGACGATGCGGCGGACCGGCGTGTTGGCGCCGGTCTTGACCTTCATCGGGCCTTTCAGTTCCATCGTTTTGTCGTTGTCGGGGTACCAGGGCATCATAATCTCCTTCAACTCAACAGGTAAGCGATCCCCAAGCACGACCAATCTACTGAGCGCTGTTCCGAACTCTGTTCCTCAGGTAACTATCGACCGACCCCTCTCGTTTCTGTGACCATGGCCGCCGATAAACGCACCGCCACGACCGTCATCCCGCCCGCAGCGCCGCTTCGCGGACGCGTGGCACCACCGGGATCGAAGTCGATCACCAACCGCGCGCTCTTGCTGGCGGCGCTGGCCAACGGCACGTCCAGGCTGAGCGGCGCGCTCAAGAGCGACGACACGCGCTACATGGCCGAGGCGCTACGCGAGATGGGCGTGGCCGTCGCCGAGCCGGACGAGACCAGCTTCACCGTCAGCAGCGATGGCCGGCTGCGCGCGCCCAGCGCTCCGCTGTTCCTCGGCAATGCCGGCACCGCGACACGCTTCCTCACCGCCGCCGTGGCCAGCGTCGAGGGCACCGTGGTGGTCGATGGCGATCACCACATGCGCAAGCGGCCGATCGGCCCGCTGGTGAGCGCGCTGCGCTCGCTGGGTGTCGACGCGCATGCGCCCAGCGACTGCCCGCCGGTCACCATCCGCGGCCATGGCCGCATGCCCGGCGGCCGCGTCGAGATCGATGCCGGCTTGTCGAGCCAATACGTCTCCGCCCTGCTGATGGCGGCGCCGCTGTCCGCCGAGCCGGTCGAGGTGGCGCTGGTCGGCAAGGAGATCGGCGCGCGCGGCTATGTCGACCTGACGCTCGCCGCGATGGCCGCTTTCGGCGCGACGGCGAGGCAGACCGGCGATGGCGTCTGGCGCGTCGAGCCCGGCGGCTACCACGCCACCGATTACCTGATCGAGCCCGACGCCTCGGCTGCGACCTATCTGTGTGCCGCCGAGGTCTTGACCGGCGGCGCGATCGACCTCGGCGTGCCCTCAGACGCCTTCACTCAGCCCGACGCACAGGCGCTGTCGGTGATCCGGTCCTTCCCGCATCTGCCCGCGGTGATCGACGGCTCGCAGATGCAGGACGCGGTGCCCACCCTCGCCGTGCTGGCGGCGTTCAACGCCACACCGGTCCGCTTCACCGGCATCGCCAATCTGCGCGTCAAGGAGTGCGACCGCGTGTCAGCGCTGGCGGTCGGCCTGTCGGCAATCCGCCCCGGCCTGGGCCGCGAGGACGGTGACGACCTGCTCGTGGCGTCCGACCCATCACTCGCCGGCCAGACCCTGCCCGCCCGCATCGACACCCGCGCCGATCACCGCATCGCCATGAGCTTCGCGCTCGCCGGGCTGAAGATCGCCGGCATCACCATCCTCGACCCCGACTGCGCGGCGAAGACGTACCCAGGTTATTGGCAGGCGCTGGAATCGCTGGGCGTGCGGTTCGCGTAGTTACTCCCTCTCCCCACTTGCGGGGAGAGGGAGGAAAAGAATCAGCCCGCGAGGCGGTCCATGGCTTGGCGCAAGCGGGCCGTCGTCGCGACGGCGTCGTCGCGGCGTTCGCGTTGTTCGGCGACGACGTCTTCCGGCGCCTTGGACATGAACTGCGCGTTGCCGAGCTTGGCGTCGATCTTGGAGACTTCGCCGTCGAGCTTGCGGATTTCCTTCTCCAGGCGCGCGCGTTCGGCTTTCAGGTCGATGACGTCGGCGACGGGCAACGCGTAGGTCGCTTCGCCCAGCACGATCTGCAGCGCGCCCTTCGGCGCCGGAGTGTCGAGCCGGATCGTCTCGACGCGCGCCAGGCGCTCGATCGCGGCGCGGTGGCGGTCGAGGCGCGCGCGGGTTTCGGCGTGGGCGTCACGAACCAAAAGATTGAGCTTGGCGCCGGCCGGCACGTTGACCTCGCTGCGCGCGCTGCGGATGTCGGTGATCAGTCTCACCAGCCAGCCCATCTCGGCGTCGGCCTGTGCGTCGGCGATGCTGGGCGCCAGCACCGACCAGGGTTGGGTCACCAGCGTACCCTTCGCCGCCCGCTGGTCGAGCTTGTCCCACAGCTCCTCGGTGATGAACGGCATGATGGGATGCAGCAGCTTCACGATCTCGGCCAGCACGAAGCCGGTGACGGCGCGGGTCTCGGTCTTGGCCGCCTCGTCGTCGCCGCTGAACACCGGCTTGGCGAGCTCGACATACCAGTCACACACTGTGCCCCAGATGAACTCGTAGAGCGCGGTGGCCGCCTCGTTGAAGCGGAACTCCTCGAGCGCCTTGTCGACTGAGGCGCCGCAGCGCGCCAGCTCGCCCAGCACCCATTTGCTCAAGGTCTGCGTCGCGGATTGCGGCTTGAAGCCCTCGACCACCGCCACGCCGTTCATCTGGCTGAAGCGCGTGGCGTTCCACAGCTTGGTGGCGAAGTTGCGATAGCCCTCGACGCGCGCCGGCGCCAGCTTGATCGGCCGACCCTGCGCCGCCAGAGCGGTGAGCGTGAAGCGCAGCGCGTCGGCGCCGTACTTGTCGATCAGGTCGAGCGGATCGATGACGTTGCCCTTGGACTTCGACATCTTCTGGCCGCGCTCGTCGGTCACCAGCGCGTGCAGGTAGACGGTGCTGAACGGCACCTCCTTCATGAAGTGCTGGCCCATCATCATCATGCGCGCGACCCAGAAGAACAGGATGTCCCAGCCGGTCACCAGCACGCTGGTCGGGTAGTACTTCTTCAGCTCTGGCGTTTCCCGCGGCCAACCGAGCGTCGAGAATGGCCACAGCGCCGAGCTGAACCAGGTATCGAGCACGTCGGGGTCGCGCGTCAGCTCGACGTCGCGGCCGTGCTTGGCGCGCGCGGCGGCCCGTGCCTCCGGCTCCGACATCTCGACGAAGATATTGCCCTGCTGGTCGTACCAGGCCGGGATCTGGTGGCCCCACCAGAGCTGGCGCGACACGCACCAGGGCTGGATGTTCTCCATCCAGCGGAAGAACTCGTCGCGGCCGCGCTCCGGCACGAACTTCACCGAGCCGTCGCGCGCGGCCTTGATCGGCGCCTTGGCCATCTCGGCGGCGTTGACGTACCACTGCTCGGTCAGGAACGGCTCGATCGGCACGCCGCCGCGATCGCCATAGGGCACGCTGTGGGTGTGCGGCTCGATCTTATCGACCAGGCCCAACGCCTCGAGTTCGGCGACGATCTTCTTGCGCGCCTCGAAGCGGTCCAGCCCGTGATACTTCTCGACCACGGCGGCGGCCGCGTCCGCCGGCAGGCCGGCGAGGAACTCCGCGTTGTCCTTGAGCACCAGCCGCGCGAAACGATCGAGCACGTTGATCTCGGGCAGCTTGTGCCGGCGGCCGACTTCGAAATCGTTGAAGTCGTGCGCCGGCGTGATCTTCACCGCACCCGAGCCTTTCTCCGGGTCGGAGTATTCGTCGGCGACGATCGGGATCGAGCGTCCCGCCACCGGCAGGATCGCGCGCCGCCCGATCAGCCCGCGCCATTTGGGATCGTCGGGGTGCACGGCGATGCCGGTGTCGCCCAGCATGGTCTCGGGCCGCGTCGTGGCGACGACGATGAACTCGTCCGGCGCGCCGCCCTCGATCGGATAGCGCAGGTACCACAGGCTGCCCTTGACCTCGCGCGGCTCGACCTCGAGATCCGAGATCGCCGTGAGCATCTTGGGATCCCAGTTCACCAGGCGCTTGTCCTTGTAGATCAGGCCCTGCTTGTAGAGATCGACGAAAACCTTCAGCACCGCCGCCGACAGGCCCTCGTCCATGGTGAAGCGCTCGCGGCCCCAGTCGCACGAGGCGCCCAACCGGCGCAGCTGGCGCGTGATGGTGCCGCCGGACTCGGCCTTCCATTCCCAGACGCGGGCGAGGAACTCGTCGCGATTGAGGAGCTGCTGATTCGGGTTCTTGGGCTGCTGGCCCAGCGCCAGGCCGATGCCCTTCTCCTCGAGCTGGCGGGTGACCACCATCTGGGTGGCGATGCCGGCATGGTCGGTGCCGGGCTGCCACAGCGTGTCCTCGCCCTTCATGTGGCGCCAGCGAATCAATATGTCCTGCAGCGTGTTGTTGAGCGCGTGGCCCATGTGCAGGGAGCCGGTGACGTTGGGCGGCGGGATGACGATGGTGTAGGGCGGCCTGCCCGACTCCGGCCGTGCGGCGAAAACGCCAGTGCTCTCCCACTCGGCGTAACGGCGGGCCTCGATATCCTTGGGGTCGTACGTCTTGTCCAGCATCTGCCTCGGAACCTCCAGAGGCGCTGGGGTTACAGCATTTTTGGCGGGGGTGGAACCCGCACGTTGAACCGCTTCCCCTATAAGGCCACAACAATCGTCACTGGCGTTCCAGTGGGGCTACAGGCAAGCTTGGTGGCCTTGTCTAGACCTGCCAGTTCAAGGTTCTCCCATGCCTAATCTTTCAAGCGACATTGTCGGCCGAGTCAGCCGTCTGCCGTTGAAGCCGAGCCAGCGGACCGCTCTCCTGCCGATCTTTGAAGCTATGAGCAACGGCTTCTATGCCGTGCACGACCGCTGGCAACAGGACTCGAAGACCAAGGGAGAAGTGAGCCTACTGATTCGAAGGGATCCAGTAACAAACGCCCCGAGCGATTTCAGCATTCTGGACAATGGGATTGGCTTCGACGATGAAAACTACAAGTCATTTCTAACGCCAGACTCGGATCACCACATCCAGAAGGGTCGGAAGGGTATCGGGCGTCTGGGCTGGTTGAAGGTCTTCGACCTTATTCAAGTTCGAAGCCTGTACGCCGATGGGCGGCGCACGAAGAGTCGCTCCTTCGACTTCGTCTTAGCCAAGAGCGACCAAGTGCGAAACCTCAAAGATGAGGATGCGTCCGAGAGCGTACTCCGTGGAACTGAAATCCAATTGAGAGGTTACAAAGCAGACTATTCTGGCCGGTGTCCCACTACGACCAATGCCCTCGCTCACAGTGTGGCGGCACATTTCCTCCCTGTTCTAGTGTCCAAAGCCTTAGCAAAGGTCGCGCTACTCGATGGCGAGAGTACGATAGACCTACTGTCGTACTTTGATGGCAAGATCAGCCACGAAGAGCAGGACACCGTCAAAGTGGATATAGATGGTTCGGAAGCCGAGTTCACAATCCGGCATATGAAGTGCGACAAAGCCCTAAGAAAGGACGGTTCTCACCATTGGCTTTTCTTTACGGCGAACGAACGATCTGTAAAGGAGCTAGCACTAGATACACTGCTAGGCCTGCAGGGCTTAGGTGATGACCAAATTTACCTCGCCTCGGTATCAGGGGAATACCTGGATGACCATGTAAATCAGGAGCGGATGGACTTCACTTGGTCCGAGGAAGCCGCAGACACGATAACGCGCGCTGTTTTAACAAGCGTTAGGCATTACCTGAAGCCTTACATCGATCGAGTCCTTGACGAGAAGGCTGAGCGGGCGGCCGCCATCATAAACAGCCACCCGCAGTTCATTTACCTCAGGCACGAATTAAAGGATTTTGTGGCGAGCCTGCCTGCTAGCTGCACCACGCGAGAGCAAATCTATGTTGAGATGAGCCGTCACCGCCTCCGGCGAACCAATAGATTTGAGGGAATGCGGCACGCGATACTAACAGCTCAAAGCCACTCCGAAGAAGTGGAGAAAAGAGTTGCCGAGTACAATCAGTATGTGATGGCAGAGCAGAAAGGAACTCTCGCTGACTATGTCGTAAAACGGAAGTCACTACTTGACGTACTCGATCGACTAATAAGCTTTAAGGATGGCGCCGAGAAGCACCATCTTGAGGAGGCAGTGCACAAGCTTGTCTGCCCCATGCGGGCTGAGTCTAGCTATCTAGAGGCAGAGGATCACAATCTCTGGATTCTCGATGATCGTCTTGCTTTCTTTGACTTCTTCGCATCTGACAAGGAGCTAAAGGCCTACACCGACATTGACAGCAAGAAGGAACCGGACTTAGCGTTCTTCTACGACTCGTGTGGAGCATGGCGGCAAAGCGACAGCATCAAAGACAAGATCGTCCTTATTGAGTTTAAAAGGCCGGCACGAGACAACTACAGCGGAGATGACAATCCGTGGGCGCAAGTGCTCGATTATATCGAGAAGCTTCGTGCCGGTAAGAAACTGACGGATATCACCGGCAAATTTCTCGGAAAGATTCCGGATAGCACTGCTTTCCACTGTTACGTTGTCGCCGATCTTACGGATAGCCTTCGGCGGTCCATTCGAGCCTTTCCAACAGTCGAGACTTCCGACGGAGAAGGTTTGATTGGCTTCTTGGGATCTCACAACGCCTACGTGGAGTTCATCTCCTACCCGAAGCTTCTGAAAGACGCCCGCACTCGAAACAGCGTGTTCTTCGATAAGCTTGGTTTGACGGCTTGACCGTGGTCTTTTGATTGGAGTCTGCGAGCGGCAGGGTTTCGCATCAATGCGCGAGCGGAGCGCCCGCCAAGTGAGACCCTCGGACGACCGTTCGGTCAAACTTACCCGTGGAACAACTCGCTCACCGACTCACCCGCATGAATCCTGCGCATCGCCTCGGCCAGCGCCGGCGCGATAGATAGCACCGTGAGCTTTGGGTAGCGCTGTGGCTCGACCACTGGGATGGTGTTGGTGCTGACGATCTCCAGGATGTCGTCCTGCGCCGACAGCCGGTCGAGCGCGCCGCCGGAGAACAGGCCGTGGGTGCAGGCGATGCGCACCGTGCGCGCGCCTTCGCGGCGCAGGTGGCTTAGCAGCTCGATCTGCGTGCTGCCCCGGGCGATCTCGTCGTCAATGACGAAGACGTCCCTGCCCTTCACCTCGCCGATGATGTCGCTGATCACCACTTTGTCGTTCTCGAAGCGCTTCTTCACCGCCATCGCCACGCCGACGCCGAGACGCCGCGCGAAGGCGTTGGCCTCCTTGGCGTAGCCGAGGTCGGGCGCCACCACGACGGCGTTGGCGAGGTCGTAGCGGCGGAAGTGCTGGGCGATCTCGCCCAGCGCGTGCAGGTGGTCGACCGGCACGTTGAAGAAGCCGTGCACCTGCGGCGAGTGCAGCGCCAGCGCCAGCACGCGGCTGGCGCCCGCGGTCACCAGCAGATCGGCCACCAGCTTGCCGCCGATCGAGACGCGCGGCATGTCCTTCTTGTCGGAGCGGGCGTAGGCGTAGTGCGGCAGCACGACGGTGATGCGCGAGGCCGAGGCGCCGCGCGCCGCGTCGATCATCAGCAAGAGCTCGACCAGATGCTCCTGCACCGGCGGGCTGAGCGTCTGCACGATGAACACGTCGCGCTCGCGACAATTGGCCTGGAGCTGCACTTCCAGGCAGTCATTGGCGAAGCGCTGCACGCGCGTGGGCGACAGCGCGACGCCGAGGACGTCGCAGATCTCGCGCGCCAGGCCGGGATGCGCGCTGCCCGAGAATACCGTGATCTCTCTCAAGGCACCGCTCCCCGCCTGTTGGCGCGCTAGATAGAAGAGCGGTCGGTTAATGTCCATGCCGCGGCTTTACCTTGTGGGTAGTTGGCGTGGCGGGCTCGCGCGCTAGCGTACCACTTCATGACTAGACAGCAGAGCATCCACCCCTTCGAGCGCGCGATCGCGGTCAGGCAGGACTCCGACGGCACGGTCCTCGCCGAGGCGAGCACCGACTACTGGGCCTTTATGGGCCAGTTCGGCGGTGTCACGGCGGCGACCTGCCTGAACGCGCTGCTGCGCCATCCCGATGCCGCCGGCCAGCCGATCGCGCTGACCGTGAACTTCGCCGCGCCGATCCAGGAGGGTGCGCTCCGGCTAAGCCTGCGCCGCATGCGCGCCAGCAAGTCGACGCAGCACTGGAGCATCGAGATTCACCAGGGCGACGATCCGGAGCCGCGCACCACGGCGACGGCGGTACTGGCGGAGCGACGGCAGAGCTGGAGCCATCAGCCGGCGACGCCGCCGTCGATGCCGCCGATCGAGGCGCTACGAGAGCTGGTGCTGCCCGATACGGTGCCGTGGGTCGGCCGCTATCGCTTCTGGTTCGAGTCTGGCGCGCCCGTGCGATCGTCGGAGCCGTTGTCGCCGCCCGGCACAGCGTGCTCGCGGTTCTGGCTCGCCGATGCGATCGAGCGGCCGGTCGACATGCCAAGCCTGGCATCGATGGCCGACACCTTCTTCGGTCGCATCTTCCAGGTGCGCGGCCAGATCGTGCCGTTCGGCACAGTGTCGCTCACCACGTACTTCCACAGCGACGCCGATGAGCTGCGGGCCATCGCCGCCGCTCGCGTCATCGGCCGCGCCGGCGCGCGTCGTTTCCATCGCTCCTACAGCGACCAGAGCGGCGAGCTGTGGTCGCCCGACGGCCGCCTGCTCGCGACCTCGCACCAAATCGCTTACTTCAAGGCGTGACCGCTACGGCTCTGCGCGCGGCAGCTCGTCATAGGCGGTGAAGGCGATCGCGTCGGGCACCACGTTCAACAGCGGCGCCAGCACCTGCTCCTCCCAGATGCGCCACGTCTCTGGATACGCCGCAAAACGCAATGGCGCGTCGGGCGTTCCCCACAGACGCTGCCAGGCCTCGCGGCTCTCGTAGATCCAGATCGCGGCATAGTGGTCGCGACGCGTGCCCTTGATGCCGCGCAGGAAGTGATGGCCGACCAGGCCCGGCAGCCGCAGCAAGCCCCGGCTTTCCGCGTCCCGCACCGCCCGCTCGAACGCAGCCGGGTCGACCCCGGCTTTCAGCTCGTATTCGTGCACGCTGACGACCCTGGCCATGACTGCCTCCATTGCGCGCGCCGCGACGCCTGTCGCAGTATCGTCGCATGTCCTCGGAGCGATTGGCGCGATCGGCGTTCTGGTGTGTCGCGGCGCTAATCGCGGCCTGGCAGATCCTGCCGCCGGGCTACGACGGCCAGGACCATGCCCATCGCATCGTCGCGCTGGCCGACCAGATCCGCGGCGCCGCGCCCAGCCTGCTGATCGAGGATCGCGCGACCGGCAGCGTGCTGCCGACTTTCGTCTACTACAGCTTCCTGCCCTATCTGCCGTCGCTGCTGCTCAACCTCGCCGGCCTGCCCGCCTTCGTGACGCTCAAGCTGGTCGTGGCGGTCGCGGCGCTGGTGATGGCGGCCGGCATGCGGGCGCTGATCGAGTCGCTTCCAGAGGAGCGGCGCTCGCATGGCTATCTCGCCGGCGTGCTCTTCCTCAGCGCGAACTATGTTTACGGCCTGTGGGTCATGCGCGTGGCGCTCGCCGAGATCTGGGTGTTCGCCCTCGTGCCCTGGGTCGTGGTCGCCCTGCTGCGGGGCCGACGGTTGTTGCTCTTCGGCCTGCTGCTGGCCCAACTCTGTTCGCACCCCATCGTCTTCGGCCACGCGCTCGGCGCCGAGCTGTTGGTGGCAGCCGTCATCGCGATGCCGGACTGGCGTCGGCTGGTACAATCGGGCGCGCTGGCGCTGCTCGCCGCGCTGGTCGTCTCGACACCGTTCTGGCTGCCACAGGCACTCTGGAAGGATTTCATCCTCGGCACGTCGGGCCTGCCCGTGCGCTTCGCCGATACGTTCTTCACCTTCGCCGATCTAGCGTGGCCCCTTCACCCGCAGACGCTGGGCATCTGGTTGCCGATCGCCGTCGCGCTCATGGCCGTGCTGGGTGCTCGAAACCTGCCGATTCGCATCTGGTTCATCGCCGCCGCCTTCGCCGCAACCCTGGCGATCCAGACGCGCGCGTTGTTCCCGCTGGCCGACGCGGTCCCGCTGCTCAGCCAATCGCTGTTCGTCTGGCGCGTGATGTTCCCGGCCGCCTTCATCGGTTTCGCCGCGCTCGCGCTCGGCTGGCCAATCGCCCGCAGCTGGGCGTCGCGCCTTCTGCAAGGCCTGACCCTCATCTCTGTCGCCACCATGTCGACTGTGATGGTCATCGACGCGCCCGGCAGCATCGGCTTCTGGTCCTCGGGCGCCGTCGACGACACCGTCGCCCGCCGCCAGTACGTCGGCACCGTCCACGGTTGGGCCGTTCGCGAGTACGCGCCGAACTACAGCAGGCTCGCCAATGCCTGCGACATCGCACCGGGCGAGCTACGCGAGGTCAGCGTCGCCGAGCTGCGCAGCGGCGTGCGGGCCACCGCGCCCTACCTCTCGATCCGCGGCGCGCCCTTCGGTGTGGTCGGCTACACGGCCGACGGAACCGAGCTGATCCCGCGCGCCTGCGGCGACAGCCTGCGCCTGGGACCACTGCCCGCGGGCGCCGAGGTGAGGATGTCGGAGGCGCGGCTGGACCGATCGCTGCTGCTGCGGCTAGCCGCCATCGTCGTGATGTGCGCCATCCTCGTCTCGGCGGCGACAATCCGCCGACGCTCCAAAACAACGCAATAACGCAAGCCTGACGCCGATGCGTTGGCGGTAGGAGCGGGTCTCACTGCGCCGCGATCGCCAGGGCCGACGGTGCTTGCGTCTTCGGCAGCGTGACGATGGCGCGCAGGCCCGGCCCGTCGGTGCGGTTCTCCAGGCGGATGTCACCGCCGTGGGCGCGGATGGCGTCGCGGGCGATGGCGAGGCCCAGGCCGGCGCCGCCGGTGTCGCGGTTGCGCGACTCCTCCAGGCGGACGAAGGGGGCGAAGACCTTGTCGAGCTGGTCTTGCGCGATGCCGGGGCCGCGGTCGGCGACCTCGATCTCGATCGCGCCGGGCAACTCGCGCAGGGTGATGTCGGCCTCGCCGCCATAGGCCACGGCGTTGTCGACGAGGTTGTCGAGCGCACGGCGCACGGCGCCGGCGTGGCACTCCAGGACGACGTGGCTCGGACCGTCGAAGCGCACGGCCTTGCCGGCGTCGGTGGCGTCCTCGCTGAGGCCCAGCAACAACGCCGCGATGTTGACCGGCCCGCGCGGGCCGCGCGCGGCGTCCTCGCGCGACCAGGCCAAGGTCTCGCCGACGATCTGCTCCATCTGGCGGATGTCGGCGAGGATCTTGGTGCGCGTCTCGCCGTCCTCGACCAGCTCGGCGCGCAGGCGCAGCCGGGTCAGCGGTGTGCGCAGATCGTGCGAGATCGCCGAGACCATACGCGTGCGATCCTCGACGAAGCGCGACACGCGCTCGCTCATGCGGTTGAGCGACTGGGCGATGGTGCGCACCTCGAGCGGACCGGTCTCGGGTACCGGCGTGGCGTCCCGGTGCAGGCCCAGATGCTCGGCCGAGACCGCGAGCCTTCGTAGCGGACGCACAAGACGCCGCGCCGCCACCCAGGAGATGCCGCCGATGACGATCAGCGCCAGCGCCAGCCAGAAGATCAGCGCGATCGGGCCGTCGATGAACGGGGCGGAGTCGATGCCGCGCACGATCAGCCAGCCGTTGGGCCGCACTTCGACAGCGATCTCGAAGTTACCGGTCAGCACCCATTCGCGCCACGGCGCCGCCGGGCGGCCCGGCTCGCCGGCCTGCGGCGGGCGACCGCCCGCCATCTGCGGCCCAGGTGGCGCCGGCAGGGCCTGCTGCTGCAGGTCCTCGGCCGGCACGGTGATCACGCGCGGGCGCGCGAAGCGCGGCACCGCGCCGTCGCGTCGGCGGACCTCGACCCGCACCTCTCGGCCCTTGAGCAGTTGCGACATCCGTACCGCGACGTAGCGCTCCAGCCGGTCGTTGGGCGTGGCGACCGCCGTGTCAGGGGCACCCTCGCGCCAGTCGAAGCGCAGCAGGTTGGCCGCGTCCGACGCGCGCGCCGATTCGAGCGGCGTCGGCTTGGTGCCGGCCTCGATGCGGGTGACGGCGTTGATCACCTCCTGCACCACCCAGCGCGGCGAATAGGCATGCACCTCGGAGTCGCGAACCACATAGGCGGCCAGCAGGGTCACCGCCTGCACGGCGACGATCGACAGCACGACGACCAGCGCGATGTAGGGCGCCAGCCGATCGGGGCCGCGCAGCAGGCGCTGGATCAGGCTCACGAGATCACCTCGCCACCGGCGCGCGTCACCGCCGGGGTGAAGATGTAGCCGTCGCCGCGCACCGTCTTGATGAAGGTCGGCTCGGCCGGGTTGGGCTCGATGCGCCGGCGCAGCCGGCTGATCTGCACGTCGATGCTGCGGTCGAGCACGTTGGCGACGCGGCCATGGGCGATGTCGAGGAGCTGGTCGCGGTTCAGGACACGCTGCGGCCGCTCGAGGAAGGCCAGCAGCAGGTCGAACTCGCTGCTGCCCAGCGGCACCAACGCGCCATCGGGTCCGACCAGCGTGCGCTTGGCGCTATCGAGCGTCCAGCCCTCGAAGCTGAAGACCGGCGGCGCCGCCTCGTCTTCCTCGGCCGAGACGCTGACGCGGCGCAGCACGGCGCGGATGCGCGCCAGCAGCTCGCGCGGATTGAACGGCTTGACCACGTAGTCGTCGGCGCCCAGCTCGAGGCCGATGATGCGGTCGGTGTCGTCGGACATCGCGGTGACCAGGATGATCGGCGTCGGGCCGTGCTCGCGGATCTTGCGGCTGAGCGCCAGGCCGTCCTCGCCCGGCAGCATGATATCGACCAGCGCCAGGTCGACGCGCGCGTTGGCCAAAGCCTGCATGGCCTGGCGCGCGTCGGGCACGGCGCTGACCCGAAAGCCGTTGCGCGTCATGAAGCCCGACAGCAGCGAGCGGATCTCGCGGTCGTCGTCGACGATCAGAAGATGCGGTGTGCGTGCCACTGATGCGGGCTCCTGTCCGGCGAAGGCCGGGTGATCCCCTTGCCCGGATAATAAGGCATCACAAGGGGCTGGCGGCAGGTCCACGTCGCCTGCGGCAACCGGCCGTTACACTACGTCAAGCGCCGGTCACCATCGCCGGGCGTATGTTCCCTATATGGCTGGTCATCGGCGCCAAGCCGACCCTCTCGGAAAGGACCACTGTCCATGCTCAACCGTAAGACCATGATGGCCGCCGCCGTCGCCGGCCTCGCCCTGGTCGGCTCCGCCGTCGCCATCGCCCAGACTCCACCGACCGCCCCCTCGCCGCCCGATCGCGACACCATGCGCCGCCAGATGCACGCCAGCGTCTGCGCCGAGGCCCCTGCCCGCCTCGCCGGCCGCATCGCCTACGCCGAGGTCAAGCTCGGTATCACCGACGCGCAGAAGAGCGCCTGGCAGGCCTTCACCACCGAGGCGCGCGCCGCCGCCCAGCCGATGCTGAAGCTGTGCGACACCCCGCCGGCCAACACGCGCGGCGACGCCGCCGCCGAGCTGGCGCAGCGCGAGCGTTTCCTGACGGCCTCGCTGGAGACCACCAAAGCGATGCGCGCCGCGGTCGAGAAGCTCTCGCCGGTACTGACCGCCGATCAGAAGACCAAGCTGGCCGACGTGGTGCGCATGGGCGGCCGCGGCGGCATGCATCGCCACGGCGGCCACCGCATGCCGGCGATGGACGGCCCGCAGCCGACCAACACCCCGCCGGCCGCGCCCGCGCCGACCAAGTAAGCGTCAGCGCCCCCTCGCAACGCGAACGGCCGCCGGTCACCCCGGCGGCCGTTTCGCTTTTCCTTCCCTTCCTCGGGGAAGGCCACCGGACTAACGCCGGGTGAGGCGCTCGATCTCGCGTTCGACCGCGCGGTCAACGAACCGCTCGACCATGCCGGGCAGGTTCTTGTCCATCCACTCCTGAAGCAAGGGCCGCAGCATCTCGCGCGCGAGGTCTTCGACACTCTTGCCGCTGACGGCGGTCGGCGTAGCGGCGGCGGGCAGGTCCGCGCGCGGCTCGAGATCGGCGGCGACGCGGTTGAGGCGTTCGAACGCGGCGGCGGCCTTGTTGCCGGTTTCGCGAGCGGACGGCGGTGGCGGTGGCGGAGACGCGGGCATGGCATTCCCTGCTGAGGTTGGCGGCGGCGTCATCGGCCGCGACGGGCTGGCGACGGGCGGCTGTGGTTCGTTGATGTCCATCACCGCCGGCTTGGCTGGCGACGGGATCGGCGCGACGCTCGGTGCCACCGGCGGTTCCACCTTGTCAGCCGCACGCTTCGCCGAGCGCGACTCGACGATCGTGGCCGCAGGCTCTACCGGGGGCGCGACGGGGCGCGCCAGCGGTGGCGGCTCCTCCACCAGGTCGGTCAGCAGCAGCACGTCGTCGCTACCGGACTTGGCCGCCGATTTGGCCGCCGACTTGCCCGTCGATTGGGCCGTCGACTGGGTCGAGGCCGAGCGCGGGGGCGCGGCCTGCATGGGTCGCTGCGGCGGCGCGGACGGCGCCGCACCCGGGTCCGCGGCAGCGCGGGCCTCGTCATCCGAGATGATCTTGCGGATGGACGCCAGGATGTCGTCCATAGAGGGGTCGTTCTGAGGCTTGCTGTCGCTCATGGGCTTGTTTCCCGTTGTTCTACACAGCGGCCGGCTGGAGGGTTACTTGATGCTCGTGCCGATCCATACGTCGCGCACGTTCTTGTAGTTCCGTTCCTCGTCGTAGTACTCGACCGGCAGCGCCAGGCCGCGCGCCGTCAGCTGGCCAGTGGCCGAGAGCAGCGTGTAGTGGCCGACCACGACATCGCGCTGCGCCGCCACCAGCTGCACCTGGGCGTTGAGCAGCTCCTGCTCGGCGTTGAGCACGTCGAGCGTGGTGCGCGAGCCGACCTGCGCCTCCTGACGCACGCCTTCGAGCGCCACGCCGGCGGCGCGGATCTGGGCGCTGATCGAGGCGACACGGGCGCGCGCCGCTTCGTACTGGCGGAAGGCGCGCACCGCTGTCTCCGCAGCCAGGCGCCGCGCGCCATCCAGCTCGGCCAGGCGCTGCCCCACCGTCTGCTTGGCGGCGCGCACGCGGCTGTGCTCGGCGCCGTTCTGGAAGATCGGCACCGAGGCCTGGATCTGGATTGACTTGTTATCGAGGCGATCGCCCTGGATCTGCGCATCGTAGCTGCGCGTCCAAGAGCCGACGAGATTGACGGTCGGCAGGAGGTCGCCAAAGGCGTTCTCGACGCTGTACTCGGCGCTGCGCACGCGGTGCCAGGCGGCGATGGCGCCCGGCGCGCGCTCCTGGCCGGCGGTGATCGCCGCGTCTTCGGTCGGCGGCACGCTGCCCAGCAGCGGCGGCGCTTCCAGCCGGCCCGGCGCCATGCCGACGACGCGCATGTAGGCGGCGCGCGAATTGGCGGCCTGTGCTTCGGCCGCGATCAGGTCGGCGCGCGTGCCCTCGAGCCGCGACTCGGCCTGGGCGACGTCGGTGCGGGTGAGCTCACCGACGCGGAAGCGTGCCTGCGTCGCCACCAGCTGCTGGCTCAGCACGTTGACGTTGTTGCGCCGCAGATCGACCGTGGCGAGGTCGCGCACATAGTCGCTGTAGGCGGTCACGGTGGTGAGCAGGGTCGATTGCTCGCGGTCGAGCAGCACGGCGCGCTCGGCCTGCACGTCGGACTCCGCGCCGCGCGTTCCGGCCAGCGTCTTGCCGCCACGAAACAGCGGCTGGGTGATGGTCAGGCCGAAATTGCGCTGCGTCAGCTCCTGCTGGCCGACGGTCCGGTTCGAACTGTTGACTTCGGCGCGACCGACGGCCGTGGTGGCCCGAATCTGCGGCCGCCAGTTGGCGACCTGCTGCGCCACCGTTTCGTCGACACCGCGCAGTCGCGCGCGCTGGGCGAGCAGATCGGGATTGGAATTGTAGGCGCCAACCAACGCCTGGCGCAGGGTCTGAGCGTGAACCGGGGCGACGCTTGCAAGCGCGCCGACAACGGCGAGTAGAGCCAGACGCGCACGCATCACGATACCCTCATGGCCGGACCTGCCGCGCCCATGTATCGACCATCAACCATGCGTCGATACTACCACTAGGGCCCAATCAGCAGGTAGTGACTTTATTTCGTTGGCGATTCCGCTTCGGAGTATAGCGTCGCCTCCATATATTAACAACGTTCATACAAAGCGGAAACACCCCGATACAGGATCAGAAGACAAAGGCCCGTGGCTTCTCGAAGCCCGGCAGCAGCGGCGAACCGGCATCGAAGATCGGCCGGCTGGAGAACACGCCCTGAACCTTGCGGCCGAGCCTGACCTGCCCGGTACGGCCTGGCACGTCGCCAGCGACCACCGCGATCAGCCGGCCCTCATCGGCCAGTTGCTTGACTAGGGCATCAGGGATCGCCGGCACCGAGCCCTCGATCAGGATAAGGTCGTAAGGCCCCTTGGCCGGCGCGCCGTCGGCCAGCGCGCCTTCGACGACACTGGCATTGCCGACGCCCAGAGCGGAGAGGTTGGCGCGGATCTCCGCGGCCAGGCGCGGCTCACATTCCAGCGCCACGACCGAACGAACGAGACGGGCCAGCGCGGCGGCGCCATAACCGGTGCCGCCGCCGACCACGAGGGCGCTATCCTCAGCGATAGGCTGCAGCAATTGCAGCATGCGCGCCAATAGCATGGGTTCGACCAGGTAGCGGCCGCCGCCCAGCGGCACGGCTTCGTCGCTGTAGGCCACCGAGCGACGCTCGGCCGGCACGAAACGCTCGCGCGGCAAGTCGGCGAAGACCTGCAACACGTCAGCCGCCAGCACCCCGTTAGGCCGCAGCTGGCCGTCGATCATGTTGCGGCGGGCGATGGTGTAGTCGGCGGGCATCGGTAACTCGGGGCGGCTTTCGGGCGCGCTGGTTATAGACATGCACAGGCCATGCCGGCAACGTCCGGAGCATGACGAAACCGCCGCTCTCCGCCTATGCGTTGAAGGTTCGGGGACCCCGCATCTCCACCGCCCTGCCCGATCTTGCCTTCGCGACGAACCTAAGGGGTTCGAAGCGATGGCGCGCAAGTCACCAGCGCTGAGCTGACGTGGTCAGAAGCCGTAGGGCTTGTAGCGCCCGAACACGTGCTGCTCGAAATGCACCATGCCCGTTTCGCCATCGGGACCGATGAGTCGACATGGGAACTCGGTCGGCCCCAGGCGCTTCGCCTCGGATAGCGCCAAGCGGCCGGTCTTGCCGAGATGGGCGGCCGAGGGATAGCGCTCGGTCTCGACGATCGGCCCCACGCCGCGCCAGACGCCGGCGCTGCCGCCATCGTTCCAGCCATTGTAGTAGCCGAGTCCCTGCACGTCGGCGGGCGTGCCGGCGGCCTCGATCCGGTAGTCGCGCCAGCGCCCGTCGCTGTCGAGCAGCGAGAAGGCGCCGCCGATCACGTTCTTGGTGCCGGGCGCGTAGTCGAGCGTGTGGCGCGCGGCGACCAGCCGCACCTTGCCGCCGTCGTTCAGATAGAGCGCGCCCTCGAAGTCGAGCGGCTTGCCCGCCTCGTCCTCGTGCGTGTTGAAGAAGCCCGTGTAACGGTCGGTACGCAGCGGCGCCCAGATGCGGAAGCGGCGATGGTCGATCTCATCCTCGTCGCGTTCGACGCCGCCGTGGAAGGTGACCGGGCCCATGCCGGAACGCACGCCCCAGGAATGATCGCGGATCGCCGTCCAGCCCCGCACCTCGACGCGCTCGCCGTCGCGCCGCACCACGCCCTCGGCCTCACAGACCTGGGTGTAGCGCACCATGTCGTGGATCAGGTGGCCGTACTTGCGGAAGCGGTACGGCGCCTCGAGGAACGGCGGCGACTTGGTGCGATAGGTCAGCTCGAAGGTGAAGCCGCTGTCGTTGTCGGCAAGCGACAGGCCGACCTCGCGCATCGGCTGGCGGATATCGAAGCGCAGCGGCCCGACGGCGAGCTCGCTCGAGCGCGGCCGAAGCGCGCGCGAGGCGCGCACCACGCGCTGCTCGCCCTTGCGCGCGACACCAGCGAAGCCGTCGATCACGTTCATGTTGGGATGCAGCCGCACGCCGCAGACGACGTACCAGTCCTCGGCGAAGGTGGCGCAGAAGTAACCGTCGTTGAAATGGACATCCGACGTGAACGGGATGTTGAACGGCGTCGGATGCTGGTGGAACGGATACTCGTCGAAATCACTGAGCTGCATGGTCTGGCTCTCCGTGGATTCCTTCTCCCCGCGCAGGCGGGAGAAGGTGCCGAGCGTTAGCGAGGCGGATGAGGGGCTTATCGCGGAACGACGGCGATCGATGTTGTCGAAACTCCGCGAAGCTCCTCATCCGCCCTTCGGGCACCTTCTCCCCGCCTACGCGGGGAGAAGGAAGAATCACTGCAGCCGCGCCAGCGACTGCTGGATATGGCGGTCGAGCAGTGCGCGCGCGTCGACGCGCAGCGCCCGCGTGCGCTTGGTGTGGTGCAGGACGAGCAGGCCGAAGAGCATGGCGAGCTGCGCGCCCACCTCGTCGTCGACCGCCTGCTCGCCTCCCGGCCGGATCTCGCGCACGATGGCGGCGAAGAGCGACTGGATGGCGGCGAGCTGGCGGTTGAGCCGCGCGTCGAGCTCGCGCGTGAGCCCGCGCGGCCGCAAGCCGTTGTACAGATAAAGCGCCAACGACATGTCGTCGGGCCGCTTTTCGTAGAACTCGAAATGCGCCGTCAGCGCCGCGCCGAACCGGCCGGCGGGCGAGCCGGCGCGCACGACGCGTGCCGCCACGAAGCGCTCGTAGTCGTCAAGTGAGCGCGACAGCAGCTCGGCGTAGATCTCCTCCTTGCCGGCGAAATGGGGGTAGATCGAGCCCGTCGTGCAGCCGGCGGTCTTGGCGATCAGGCGGATCGACGCGCCATCCAGCCCCTTCTCCTCGAAGACCTGGCGCGCCGCGCGCAGCACGGCTTCGCGGCGCACGCCGCGCGCGGTTTCCTTGAGTGTCGTTGAGTCCAGCGACATGCGCGTCAGCCCGCCCGCGACGGCAACGACACGACGTTCATCTTGTCGGGCTTGTTGTCGCGGCTGGCCTGGCTGTAGTCGCCGAACGGGCCATCGCGCTCCGCCACCGCGGCGGCCACGCCTTCGCGCCGGGCCTTCTCGACGAAGCGCAGACCCTCCGGCGTATTGCGCATCATGCTGTCCATCACCGAGCCGAACATCTGGGTCGTCGACAGCCCCATGTTGTCGTAGGCCTGGTTGACGACGAGCTTCATGCAGGCGAGTTGCGAGGACGGGATGCTGGTGAGTTCCTCGGCCTGGCGGCGTACCTCGGCCTGCAGCGCGGCGAAGGGCACGGCCTTGTTGATCAGGCCAATGCGCGCGGCTTCCTTGCCTGATACGGCGCGGCCGGTCAGCGCCAGCTCCTTGGCCTTGGCTAGGCCCAGGCGATAGATCCACATGCCGGCGTGATGGCAGCCCCACATCCGTGAATAGGGCGTGCCGATCTGGGCGTCCTCCGAGGCGATGACCAGATCGGCGCACAGCGCCATCTCGCTGCCGCCGCCGACACACCAGCCATGGATCTGCGCGATCACCGGCTTGGGGCTGCGCCACAGCGACATGAAGCGCGGCACCCAGCCGAGTTCCTGGCTGGTCACCATCATCAGGTCGCGGCCGGCGTCCCATTCGCCGTCGGTGGCGATCTTGTCGTCCCACTGCGTGAAGCCGCCGGAGAAGTTGAAGCCGGCGCAGAAGGATCGCCCCGCTCCCTGCAGGATGATCACCTTCACCCCACGGTCGCGGATCGCGCGCCCGACGGCGTGCTCGAGCTCGTCGAGCATCGGCGGCACGATGGTGTTGAGATCGTCGGGTCGGTTGAGCGTGATGGTCGCGATCGCGCCGTCGACGAAATAGTCGATCACCTGGTAGCTCACGCCAGCCTCTTCGTGGTTGTCGATGGTTCGATAGCGCGCAGCAACTCGGCCGCGCGGCGCAGCATGAAGGGCGCCGATTCGCCCAGGACGTCCCAGGCGGGATTGTCGACTTTTCCGGCGCGGTGCCGCTCGTAGTAGTAGGCAGTGATGCAGGCCAGCCGATACCCCGCGAGCGCGCGGTACCAGTCGACGCCGCCTTCTGGAACATTGCCGCCGAAACGTCGATAGAGCGCGATGAAGAAATCCGGACCGGGATGCCAGTCCATCGTGCGCCGACGGATCGGACCCCAGCTTGCCTTGTCGTACATCATCGCCACCCAGCCGAGATCAATCAGGCTGGGGCCAATGGAAGCGCCTTCCCAATCGACGATGCCCGACAGGTCACGGCCGTCGAACACCCAGTTGTTGGAGTAGTAGTCACCGTGAACGATGCCGATCGGCGCATCGGCGGGGATCGTGCGATGCAGGAGATCGCGCACCTCCAAGGCCAGCGCGACCCATTGCGCATCGCTCGACTTACGGACGACCTGCACCCAGTGCTCGATCTCCTGCGCCGGCAAGCGTACGACCTGCCATCCCGGCAGCCCGTCACGCGCCTCGATCGCATGCAGCTTGGCCAGCGCCCGCATCGGCTGCTCGAACAGGCTCGCCGCGTCCGTCACGCCCTGCCCCGCGTTCAGCCCGAACAGATCCGGCAACGGCGCGCCGTCGAGCAGCGACATCATCAGATAGGGCGAGCCGAAATGGCTCTCGTCGTCGGACCAGTGCACGGCGCGTGGCGCGGGAATGCGCTCAGCCTCGAGCAGGCGCAGGATCGGCACCTGGCGCAGGACATCGAAGTTGTTGCGGCGCCCCACACCGGCGGGCGGGACCTTGAGCACCAGCCGCTCGACCAGCTCACCGCCCACGCGCACGTCGAAGCCCAAGGTCACCGCCGAGTGGCCACCCAGCGAGCGCACATTATCGACCGTCGCCGCCGCGCCATGGGTCGCGCGGCTCCAGGCGTCCAGGCGAGGGGTCAGTTCTATGGCGGCGTTACTGCCCATTTCTCCCTATTTGTCGGTGTTGACTGCCCTATCGTCAACGGGAATAATAACACTGTTATTGTCCGCGCGGGGGCGCCGGAGTGTCGAAGCTTCTGATCGAACGCCAGGGCGACGTGCGCCTGTTCACGCTCAATCGCGTTGAGGTGCACAACAACATCGACCACGAGCTGGCGATGGAACTGGCTGATGCGATCATAGACTTCGGCCAGGACGACACGGCCAAGGTGCTGGTGATCACCGGCGCCGGCGACAAGACCTTCTGCGCCGGTGCCAACCTCAAGGGCATGAAGGAGCTCTTCGAACACCGCCACACGAAGAGCGCCGGGCCGATGGGCTTCGCGCGCCTCGATCCCGGCAAGCCGGTGATCGGCGCCATCAACGGCGCCTGCTACGCCGGCGGCGTCGAGCTCGCGGTGTGGTGCGATTTCCGCATCGTCGACGAGCGCGCCAAATTCGGACTCCTGAACAAGCGCTGGGGCCTGTCGCTGGCGGATGGCGGCACGCAGCGCCTGCCGCGTGTCGTGGGCATCGGCAATGCGCTCTACATGATCGAGACCGGCATGGAGATCGACGCGCAGCACGCCCTGCGCATCGGCCTGGCGCAGGAGGTGGTTCCCGCAGGCACCGCGCTGAAGCGCTCCCTGGAACTCGCCCACCACATCGCGGGCTATGGCCAGGAAGGCATCCGTGCCGACCGCCGCGCCGCGCTCGCCACCATGGGTCTGTCGCTCGATATCGGCCTCGAATATGAGGCCGCGGTCTGTTACGCGCCGGCGCTGTCGCCCGAGGCCATCGCCGGCATGAAGCGCTTCGCCGATGGCGCGCGACCCGCGCCGCCGCGACCGGTACGCTCGTCGTAGTATGTGAACACGAACCCGGGAGAGGAACGATGGATCGCCAGGAATTCGAGACGGAACTGCGGCGCGAGGGCTATCGCGTCGTCAACAGCAGCGTGTCGCCCAACAAGATCACCGGCAATCACTGCCACGATTTCGACGCCAAGGCGCTGGTGCTCGGCGGCGAGATCACCATCACCTGCGATAACAAGCCGACGACGTACCGCGCCGGCCAGTGCTTCATGGTGCCATCAGGCACCATGCATGCCGAGCAGGTCGGTCCCGAAGGCGTGGCCTTCCTCTCCGGGCGCCGGCGCAACGGCGGCACGTTGACCCGCGAGGCCTTCGAGAGCGATCTGCGGCGCGAGGGCTTCGCGGTCGCGCATGGCGGCAAGGAAGCGGGCTTCTGCGCCGATCCGCATGCGCACGACTTCGACGTCCGCATCATGGTGCTGGGCGGCGAGATCACGCTGGTGCGCGACGGCAAGGCGGAGGTCTTCCGCGCCGGGGATTGCTGCGAGGTCGCGGCCGGCTGCATGCACGCCGAGCGGGTCGGCCCGGAAGGCGTCGCCTATGTCTACGGCAAGGTTTGCCGCCCCGCTGCCGCCTGAGCACCGGGAGAACGACCATGAAGCTTGAGGGCGGATGCTATTGCGGCGCCGTGCGCTATGTCGTGGACGGCGATCCCGTCATGAAGGCGCAATGCCATTGCCGCGAGTGCCAGTACATCACCGGCGGCGCACCCAACATGTTCATGGTCGTGCCGCAGGCCGCCCATCGCTACACCAAAGGCACGCCCAAGCAGTTCACGCGCACGGACATTCCCAATCCCGTCACGCGTGAGTTCTGCCCGGACTGCGGCACCCACGTCGCGACGCGCCCGCCGCGCCCCGTCGTGGTGGTGAAGATCGGCACGCTCGACGATCCGAAAGCCTACGGCGCGCCGACGGTGGCGATCTTCACCATCGACAAGCAGCCCTTCCATCAGATCCCCGAGGGCATCCCCGCCTTCGAGCGACGCCCGACGTAGTGTCTTTCTCCCTGCGAAGGCGGGGCTGTCGTGGATGAACTTCCAATCTACCTTCCCCCGGAGGGGGAAGGTGGCGCGTAGCGACGGATGGGGGATGTTGAAGACGGACTCCTGCGTTCGTCTTCAACATCCCCCATCCGCCCTTCGGGCACCTTCCCCCTCCGGGGGAAGGTAGGGCCAAATCAATTCGCCTAGATGCGACCGCCTTCTCTCCACAAGCGGGGCGAGGGAAAAATCTGGAGCATGACATGGTGGCTTCCCCTCGCCCCTTCGCGCTGAGCATTTCCGACGACGCGATCGCGGATCTGCGCGCGCGGCTCGCGCGGACGCGGCTGCCTGATCAGGCGCCGGAAGCGCCGTGGACCTACGGCACGGATGTCGGCTACCTCGGCAACCTGCTGGCGTATTGGCGCGACGGCTTCGACTGGCGCGCCCAGGAAGCGAAGCTCAACGCCTTCCCGCAATACCGTGTCGCCCTGCCCGACATCGACCTGCACTACCTCCATGTGCCGGGCGAAGGCCCGGCGCCGACGCCGCTGCTGCTGTCGCATGGCTGGCCGGGATCGGTGTTCGAGTTCCTCGATCTGATTCCACGCCTGACGCAGCCCTCGCGCTTCGGCGGCGATCCGGCCGACGCCTTCACCGTCGTGGCGCCCTCGCTGCCGGGTTACGGCCTTTCGTTCACGCCGGGGCAGAAACGCCTCGGTCTGGAGGCGATCGTCGACCGCCTTGCCGCGCTGATGACCGACGTGCTGGGCTATCGTCGCTTCGCGGCGCAGGGCGGCGATTGGGGCGCGTTCGTCTCCTCGCGGCTGGGCGTGGCGCATGCCGACAAGCTGCTCGGCATCCACCTCAATCTGCTGGCCTTGCCGCGCGATGTGTCGGCGATCGAGACCTCGACGGAGGAGGAGCGGCGCTATGTCGACGAGCTGGCCACCTTCCTCAAGGAGGAAACCGGCTACCAGTCGATCCAGGGTACGCGCCCGCAGACGCTCGCCTTCGGCCTCACCGATTCGCCGTCGGGCCTCGCCGCCTGGATCGTCGAGAAGTTTCGCGCCTGGACCGACAACGACGGCACGCCCGACAGCGCGGTCGACCGCGACCGTATGCTGGCCAACATCTCACTCTACTGGTTCACCGGCTGTATCGGCGCGTCCTTCCATCCCTACTACGCGCGGATGCACGGGCCGTGGCCGATCGACCGGCCGATCGACGTGCCGACGGGCTATTGCCAATTTCCGAAGGAGATCCTGCTGCCGCCGCGCTCGATCGCGGCCCGCGTCTACCGCAACATCCAGCGCTGGACCGTGCAGCCGCGCGGCGGGCACTTCGCGGCGCTGGAGCAGCCCGAGACCCTGGCGCGGGAAATCCAGGCTTTCTTCCGCCCGCTGCGGCGATGACCTCCATGCGCCCCCGCCATGCGGCTGGTTGGCGTTGCCGGCTGGCTGAACCACCGTTTATATCATCGCCATGACCGCCTCGATCCGCCTCGACCCGGCCACCGGCCGCAAGCTGTTCAACACCCGCGCCGCCAAGGCGACGGAGAAGATCGCCGGCAAGGGCTACTCGCCCGTGGCCGACGTGGCACTGAAGACGCTGCCCGAGCCGCCGCCGGGCGCGAAGTTCAACGCCGAGGAGCAGGCGAAGTACCGCGCCAACAAGGAGGCGCGCCGCGGCGCCGCCGACTACATGGCCATGGAAGGCGACTTCGCGAAGTACCTCGAGGACGCCTACTCGGCCCCGCCCGTGCCGCGCGACGCGCTCACCGACGAGTGCGAGATCCTGGTGATCGGCGCCGGCTTCGGCGCGCTGGTGCTCTGGTACAAGCTCAGGGCGGCCGGCTTCACCGATGTGCGCTTCTGCGAGAAGGGCGGCGATGTCGGTGGCACCTGGTACTGGAACCGCTATCCCGGCATCGCCTGCGATGTTGAGTCCTACTCGTACCTGCCGCTCCTGGAGGAGATGGGCTACTTCCCGAGCATGAAGTTCGCCTCGGGCTTCGAGATCCTCGAATACTGCCAGGCGATGGCCGAGCGCTACGGCTTCTACGACCGCTGCCTGTTCCACACCACAGTCGAGCGTACCTCCTGGGACGAGGCGACGGCGCGCTGGACGGTGCAGACAGATCGCGGCGACAAGATGCGCGCGCGCTATGTCGTGCTCGCCAACGGCATCCTCACCACGCCGAAGCTGGCGCGCATCGAGGGCATGGAGAGCTTCGCCGGCAAGGCCTTCCACACCTCGCGCTGGGACTACAACTACGACCTCGAGGGCAAGCGCGTCGGCATCATCGGCACCGGCGCCACCGCCGTGCAGGTGATCCCCGAGATCGCCAAGGTGGTGAAGGAACTCTACGTCTTCCAGCGCACGCCCTCGACCATCGACGTACGGGACCAGCGCGCGACCACGCAGGAAGAAATCGAGACCTGGTCGAAGGAACCGGGCTGGGCCAAGGCGCGGCGCGAGCGTCTCGCCACGATCTCCTCGGGCCGCACCGCGCTGCAGGGCAACGACGACTTCCTCGCCGGTCGCGTCACCCAGCTGAAGGAACGCAAGGTCTACGAGCGCCAGCTCTCGCCGCAGGAGATGATCCAGGCGCAGCTCAACACCAACTTCCGCATCATGGAGCAGATCCGTGCGCGCGTGGATCAGGTGGTGAAGGATCCCAAGACGGCCGCCGCGCTGAAGCCCTATTACCCCTATGGCTGCAAGCGGCCGACCTTCCACGACGAGTACCTGCCAACCTTCAACCTGCCGCACGTGCATCTGGTCGATACCGCACCGTTGGGCGTCAGCAAGATCACGCCCAAGGGCGTCGTGCATGACGGTGTCGAGTACGAGCTGGATGTGCTGATCTACGCCACCGGCTTCGAGTGGATGGCGACCGGCACCTTCAACATGATCATCGGCCGCGACGGCCGCTCGCTCAGGGACAAGTGGCGCGGCGAAGGCGTGCGCACGTTCCTCGGCATGCACAGCCAGGGCTTCCCCAACATGTTCATCATGTCGGGCCCGCAAGGCGGCGGCGGCCAGTTCAACTTCACCCGCGGCCTGGAAAGCCACACCGACTACATCGTCTGGATGCTGCGGACGATGCAAGAGAAGGCCGCCGCGGTCGTCGACGTGAAGAAGGACCCCGAGGTCGCCTACGCCCAGCATTGCCGCGAGGCCGACATCATGACCGCGCCGCTGCGCGACTGCCTCAGCTACTACAACGGCGACGGCAACGCCGAGCCCGGCAGCCTCGCCTATTACGGCGGCCCGGCGAAATGGCACCGCCTGCGCGCCGAGGCGCAGGCGTCGCTCGAGCCGTATGTGTTTGAAAGTCTTCCTTCTCCCCGCGAAGCGGTGCGTCGACAACGCGCGGCGGTGTTGTAGGGCCAGAAGCCCCTCATCCGCCTCGCTGCGCTCGGCACCTTCTCCCCGCCTTCGCGGGGAGAGGGAAAATCACACCGCCGGGCTGGTGCCGCCGTCGACGTTGATCGCCACGCCGTTGATGTACGAGCCGGCGTCCGACGCCAGGAAGCAGGCGAGGTTGGCGAATTCCTGCGCCGTGCCCATGCGGCCCAGCGGGATCTTGCGGGCGTCGGACATGCCCTGCAGGAACTCCTCGTAGCTCTTGCCCTGCCCGGCGCCGGCATCGAAGCGGCGGCGCCACTGGTCGCTCTCGATCAGGCCGACCAGCATCGCGTTGACCAGCACGTTGTGCGGCGCCCCCTCGTGCGAGATCGCCTTGGTCAGCGCCATGCCCGCCGCGCGCGACACGCTGGTCGGCGTGGAGCTTGCGCCCGGCGTCTTGGCGCCGATGTTGAGCACGTTGATGATGCGGCCCCACTTGCGCTCCCGCATGCCAGGCAGCGCCAGGCGGCAGAGCCGGATCGCCGGCCACACCTTCACATTGAAGTCGGCTTCCCAGTCGGCGTCGGTGACGCTCTCGAACGGCTTGGCGGCCGAGGAGCCGGCGTTGTTGACCAGGATGTCGACCTTGCCGAAATCGCGCACCACCTGCGCCCAGGTGCCTTCGAGATCCTGGCGGTTGCTGACGTCGCAGCTATAGCCTTCGACCTTGGTGCCGGCCGCCTTGGCGATCGCGGCCTTGGCCTCGGCCAGCTTCTCGGGCCGCCGCGCCAGCAGCGCCACGCTCGCCCCCGATTTGGCGAAGGTCTCGGCCATCGCGCGACCCAGCCCCATGCTGGCACCGGTGATCACCGCCACGCGCCCGTCCATCCGGCATTCCATCGTCTCTCTCCCGCTTCAAGATTCGCGGGCGGACGTTAGCACGATGGTAAGCAACCGTGTCATCCCGAGCGCAGCGAGGGATCTAGGGTCAACCTGGATCCCTCGCTGCGCTCGGGATGACAGTGCCCACGCTACGCCACCAGACGAATGCCCTCGCGATCGATGGTGGTGATCTCGTCCGACACCGTGGAGCGCTGGACATTGCGTTTGTACTTCAGGTCGTCGAACGGCCGGCCGCGATGCATGGTGCAGCGGTCGTCCCACATCACCAGGTCGTTGACCCGCCAACGATGGGTGTAGACGAACTGCCGCCGCGTCGCGTGCGCGATCAGCTCGGCGAGCAGCGCACGGCCCTCCTCCAGCGGCCAGCCGATGATGTGGTCGGCGTGCGAGGCGAGGTAGAGAGTGCGCCGCTTGGAGCCGGGATGCGTGCGCACCACGACCTGCGGCACCGGCGGCAGCTGATCGCGCTCCTCCTGGGAGAAGTTGGTGAAACCGGTTTTCGCCCGCGAACAGAAGATCGAATGCTCGGCCACCAGCCCTTCAAGCTTGCGCTTCATGTCGTCGCTGAGCGCGTCGTAGGCGGCGCGCAGATCGGCGAACTCGGTGCAGCCGCCATAGGGCGGAATCGCCCGCGCGTAGAGCAGCGAGGCGCGCGCCGGCACGCGCTTGAAAGAGCTGTCGGTATGCCAGAGCTGATTGCCGAGGTTGTACATGCGCCGCCGGTCGTCGGCGCCGAGGATCTCGCTGTTCTCGTCGAGGTTGGAGACCTCGGCGAGGTCGGGCCGCAGGCGCGACTTGGTGTCCCGGCGGATGGCGGTGACGCTGGTCTCGAGCGGCCCGAACCGCTTGCTGAAATCGATCTGCTGCTGATCGGTCAATTCCTGCTCGACGAAGACCAGCACCGAGAAGCGATTGAAGGCGTCCTCGATGACCTCGAAATGCCCTTCATCCAGCGGTCGGCGCAAATCGATGCCGGCGATCTCCGCGCCGAAATGGGGCGTAAGCGGGCTGACAACGACAGTCATGGCGTGTCCTCGTCGCATCCTGGTCGATTGCCGGGAGGGTACGCCCGCCGTGGCCCATGTTCAACGGGAGCGCCGCACCACCGGTATGTCGAAATGCAGCACGTCCTCGCGCACCCCCAGCTTGCTGTAGAGCGCGATGGCGGGATCGTCGCCGAGATCGGCCTGGACGTAGATCACCCAGGCGCCGCGTCGCGCGGCGATGTCCTGGAGTTCGGCGATCAGCGCCGTGGCGATGCCCTGGCGCCGGTGCGCCTCGGCGACCGCGAGGTCGTAGATATAGACCTCGCTGCGCGCCTGCTCGAACTTGTGCAGTTCGTAGGCCGCCAGCCCGCCGACTACGGCGCCGTCCTTCAGCGCCACGATGGCGATGAAGTCGTCGCGCCCCAACAGGCGCGCATGGTACGCGGCGCCGGGTCGCGCGGTACCATAGTTCTCAGGATCCTCGAAGGCCTCGCCGAAGACGTCGAGGAGCTGCTCCATCAGCGCCACGTCGGCGGGCGCGAGCACGCGGATCTCGGCGGCGGACACGGTCAGCCCTTCTTCGCTCGCTCGATGCCCTCGACGATCATCTGGGCCGCCTTCTCGGCGTCGCCCCATCCCATGGTGCGGGCCCATTTGCCGGGTTCGAGGTCCTTGTAGTGCTGGAAGAAGTGCGCGACCTGCTGGGTGAGGATCGCCGGCAGCTCGTCGTAGTTCTTCACCCCGGTATAGAACGGGTGCAGCGAGTCGACGGGCACGGCGATGATCTTCTCGTCGCTGCCGGCATTGTCCTCCATCAAGAGCACGCCCACCGGCCGGCAGCGGATCACCGCGCCGGGCACCACCGGAGTCTGGCCGACCACGACGACGTCGACAGGATCGCCGTCACCCGAGAGCGTGTGCGGGATGAAGCCGTAATTGCCGGGATAGAACATCGCGGTGTGCAGGAAGCGGTCGACGAACATCGCGCCGGAGGCCTTGTCGAGCTCGTACTTCACCGGCTCGCCGCCCTGCGGCACCTCGATCAGCGCGTTGACGTCCCACGGCGGGTTGCGGCCGGTGGCGATCTTCGACAGGTCCATAAGGCTCTCTCCTCCTTTCCTTCCCCCTCCGGGGGAAGGGAATCAATGCGGCGCCGAGGGGCGCTGCAGGTCGGCGGCGGCGCGGGCGCGGGCCCGGGCGCGGCCGCTGGCCATCTGGTCGTACATCGCCAGCGCGATCTCGCGCTCGCCCATGACGATGGCGTGCGCGCCGCACTCCCGGAGATGCTCGATCTCGGCGTCGGAATGGGCACGCGCGACGATCTCCAGCTCGGGGTTCATCGCCCTGGCCTGCACGACGATCTGGCCGGCGTCGAAGCCGTTGGGAATGGCGACGAAGAGGTGCTTGGCGCCGGTGACATTGGCCGCGGCCAGCACCTTGGGCATCTGCGCGTCACCCATGACCACTTCGATGCCGAATAGGCGGGCCGACTCGACATAGTCGCGGCGCTCCTCGATCGCCAGCATCGCGGTGCCGTCCTTGCGCAGCGCCTCGGCGATCACGCTGCCCACCCGGCCGAAGCCGATGATCACCGCGTGGTCCTTCAAGGTGGTCACCGGCGGGTCGTCCTCGTCGCCGCTGGGCACCACGACCGCCGGCTGCGGGTGCGCGCGCGCACGCAGCCTGTCGAGGATGGCGAAGAGCAGCGGGTTGATCAGGATCGAGAAGATGGCGCCGGCGAGGATCAGGTCCTGCGCCGCCTTGGGCATCAGGTTCTGCGCGACGCCGACGCCGGCCAGGATGAACGAGAACTCGCCGATCTGCGCCAGGCTGGCCGAGATGGTGAGCGCCGTGCCGCGCGACAGCTTGAAGGCGCGCACGATGGCGAAGGCGGCCACCGACTTGCCCACGACGATGATCAGCACCGTCGCGATCACGGCCAGCGGCCACTCGAGCAGGATCGCAGGATTGAACAGCATGCCGACCGCGACGAAGAACAGCACGGCGAAGGCGTCGCGCAGCGGCAGGGTATCGGTGGCCGCCTGGTGGCTGAGCTCGGATTCGGCCAGCACCATGCCGGCGAAGAACGCGCCCAGGGCAAAGGACACGTCGAATAACGCGGCGGCGCCGAAAGCGACACCGAGCGCGATCGCCAGCACCGCGACGCGGAACAGCTCGCGCGAACCCGACAGCGACACGCGATGCAACAGCCAGGGGATCACGCGCTGGCCAACCAGCAACATCAGGACGATGAACAGCGCCACCTTGCCGACGGTGAAGGCCAGGGTCAGCAGCCCATGCCAGATGCGCGCGCCGATACCGGCTTCGGTCCCGGCGCCGCCCAGGGCTTGCGCCAGCGCCGGCAACAGTACCAGCGCCGTCACCATCACCAGGTCCTCGACGATCAGCCAGCCGACGGCGATGCGCCCCCGCTGGGTCTGCATCATGCGGCGCTCCTCGAAGGCGCGCAGCAGCACCACCGTGCTGGCGACCGACAGCGCCAGGCCAAAGACCAGGCCGGCGATCACGCCCCAGCCCAGGGCCAACGCCAGCAGCAGACCCAGCAGCGTGGCGATGGCGATCTGGCCCAGCGCGCCGGGAATAGCGACGCGCTTCACATTGATCAGGTCCTTGAGCGAGAAACGAAGGCCGACGCCGAACATCAGCAGGATGACGCCGATCTCGGCCAGCTCGGCGCCCAGCTTGTGGTCGGCGGCCTGACCCGGGATGAATGACGCGACAACGATGCCGGCCAGAAGGTAGCCCACCAAGGGCGACACGCGCAGCCGATTGGCCAGCGCCCCCAGCAGGAAGGCGACGCCAATACCGGCGACGATGGTCGCGATCAGGGGCGTGTGATGCGGCATGTCCGTGATGATCCCCGCCCCGGTTATACCGGTCGCATGTCGCCGCTCAAAGCTGTCATCCCACAGCTCTCATACCTTCCCCCCAAGGGCGCGCTTGCGCGCCACTGGAGTGGCGCGCGTCCAGCCCCTAGGCTCGGTGCATGACCCTATCCGGCCTTGCCGCGCTCGAAGCGCAAATAAAGCGCGATCATGCACTGACCTGCTTCCCCGAACCGCGCTGGGTGCCGCCGCGCCACACGGCGGCCGGCGAGCCGATCCTCGACGCACTCATCGTCGGCGCCGGCCAAGGTGGTCAGGCGGTGGCGACCCAGCTCCGGCGCGAGCGGGTCGACAACATCCTGGTGATCGACCGCGTACCAGAAGGCTCCGAAGGTCCATGGCGCAGTTTCGCGCGCATGCAGACGCTCAGGACCTGGAAGACGGTCACCGGGCCGGACCTCGGCATGCCCAGCCTGACCTTCCAGGCCTGGTTCGAGGCGCAGCATGGCGCGGCCGCCTTCGACGTGCTGGGAAAGATCGCCAAGGAGACGTGGCACGACTACCTGCTGTGGGTACGCCGCGTGCTCGAGCTGCCGGTACGCAACGGCGTCGAGCTGCTGCGGGTGCGGCCGGGCGACGGGTACCTGATCGCCGAGGTGCGCGAGGGCGGCGTCGAACGGCTGCTCTTCGCCCGCAAGGTCGTCCTGGCGATGGGCATCGAGCGCAGCGGCCGCTGGTATCTGCCACCCGAGATCAGCGCCCTGCCCGCGCATCTGCGCGCCCACACCGCCGACGCCATCGACTTTGGCGCTTTACGCGGCAAACGCGTCGCCGCGCTGGGCGCCGGCGCCTCGGCATTCGACAACGCCGCGACGGCGCTGGAGGCCGGCGCCGCTGAAGTCCGGATGTACTGCCGCCGGCCCGAGCTGCAGCGTGTGCAGCCCTATAAGGCGATCTCCTCGGCCGGATTCCTGCGCCATTTCGGTACGCTCGACGACGCCACCCGCTGGCGTTTCATGCGCCACCTGCTGTCGATCCGCGAGGCGCTGCCGGCCGAGACCTGGAACCGCGTCACGAAGCACGCGAACTTCCATCTGCACACCGGCAGCCCGTGGCTCGACGCGCGCGTCGTCGACGGCGCCATCGCGATCACCACGCCCAAAGGCACGCACGTCGCCGACTTCGCGATCAGCGGCACCGGCTTCGACATGGACATCACCGCGCGGACCGAGATCGCCGAGGCGATCCCCCACATCGCCACCTGGGCCGATCGCTATACGCCACCCTCCGGCGAGGCGGACGCGCGCCTGGGCCGCTACCCCTATCTCGGCCCTGGCTTCGAACTGGTCGAGAAGACACCCGGTGCCGCGCCATGGCTCGCCGACATCCACGTCTTCGACTTCGGCACGATGATGAACTTTGGCCCCTCGGGCTCGTCGATCAACGGCATGAAGTTCGCGGCGCCGCGCCTGGCCTTCGCGATCACCCGCGCGCTGTTCACCGCGGATATCGAGCACCACTACGCGACGATGATGGCCTACGACACGCCGGAGTTCCCGCTGACTTTCGCACGCGACGTTTGATCAGCCGTCGGACTCGAAGTTGCGGTTCTCGCGACAGTGCCACAGACGCAGGATGAAGATGGTGTCATTCGCGATCTCGTAGCGGAGCTCGTAATTGCCGACGATGATCCGCCTCACCTCGCGCGGCGCGTAAGCGTCGAGCTTCTCGCCGATCCGCGGGTATTCGACGAGCCGATTCGGCGCGCGTGCGAGTTGCTGCACGACGCGCGCCGCCGCTTCCGGAGCGACGGGGTGCAGGTGCTCGTGCAGCCGCACGAGATCAGAGGACGCCTTGCCGGTCCACTTAACCCTCATGCCGAGGGCGGTGGCAAAGGCTTGTCAGTGCCGAGGCTATCCGCCCAGGCCTGCACAGCCTGGTGGTCGATAACGCGGCCGGCGTCCACGTCCTGCAGGGCTTCGAGCGTCATACGGTGACGCTCCTCCTCCTGATCGATCCACGCGGCGAGCGCCTGCTTCACCACCCAGCCACGCGAACGCTCCAGCCGCGCGGCCATCGCGTCCACTCTCTCGGCAAGGCCGCGGGGCACATGCGCGGTCAGAACCTTCGTATCCGACATCTCAATCACCTTAAATCAAAGTGATTATAATCTAATCGCTCGGGTCAAAAAGGCAAGGCGCTGACGGCCATTTGTAGCCGCGCCCAGCGAGGCTACTGATACCGTCTCGCACATCGTCGGCGACGTCAGGCGAAGATGGCACGGTGAGCTTCGTCCCCCCAGGCTCGTCGGTCAGCGGCATGAAGTTCGCCGTGCCGCACCTGACCTTCGTCATCAACTGCGCCCTCTTCGCCACGGACATCGAGCATATGCCACGATGATGGCCTACGATACGCCGGAGCTCCCGCTGACCTTCGCGCGCGATGCGAGCTGACTATGCTGTTGAGATTTGCGATTCTGTTCTCGGTTCTGGCGTGCCCTTACGGAGCACGTGCAATGGATACGGAGTTCCTCACGCGAATTCCCATGTCCTGGATGCCCGACGAAAAGTTGGCCGAACGCTTCACATCATCAGCCATCGTGCGCTGGCAGGAGCCGCTCAGGGTGCAATCTGATGCCGACGGCGACATACCGTTAGATTTGGTCGAATGCATGCTAAGTAGTATGTTCAGCGACATGGTCAGCCTTGTAAGTCTGACGACCTTCCAGTTCGCTGCTGCCGGCCGAAATGAGACCGCGAACGTCGTCGTCCTTCTGGGTGACGGGGCCTATCCCCGGTGCCGTACGGCCAACCAGCCGGACGAACGTACCCTCCGACTGGAAGACAAGCGCGCTTGCGCATCCTACTCGGTATCGGGCGACGCGATCCGATTCGCCGAGATCTGGATCGGGCGGCCGACCATGCTCGAGGTATTTCGAAAATGGGAAGAGGATCGCCGCTACACGAGTTACTGCACGGCGCCTCATTTCTTCGCGATGAGCCTGTTCATCACCGGCTATTTTTCGGCCGCGCGATTCCGCGACTTCGACAAGTCGGCGGCACTCGACATCGGTCCCTATCACTATGTGATGTTTCAGCTCCTCTACGCCCCAACAATCGAGTCGGGCCGGGACCAGCGGACAGTCATGCGAGAGGTTCTGCGCTTGATCAAGGGCCAACGCGCGACGTGACGAAGCACGACGCGCAAGTACCTGCCATGTAGTTGCCGCCAGGTTCCTCGCGCCGATCATGGCGCGATGCACGGAATGCTCGGACCGCTGGTCCTCTTCGCGCTCGCCATGTGCTTCACGCCCGGCCCAAACGTGGTGATGATCACGGCGTCGGGCGCGAATTTCGCCTTCCGTCGCGCCATCCCGCACATGCTGGGCATCAGCTTCGGGTTCGGCGCCATGGCGATGGCCTCGGGCCTCGGACTCGCCGGACTGTTCCAGGCCGAGCCCCGGCTGCACACGGCGCTGAAATAAGCTGGCGCGGCCTACGTGCTCTACCTTGCCTGGCGTATCGCCAATGCCGCCCCATCCAGTGGCGCCGGCAGTCACGCAAAACCGATCGGCTTCGTCGAGGCGATGCTGTTCACCTGGATGAATGCGAAAGACCAGGTCAGCGTCATCGGCGCGCTGGCGGCCTTCACCACGGCCGGCGGCGACATGCTGTGGCGGGTGTCGATCGTCACGTCGGTGCTCGCGGCGGCGTGCCTGGCCTCGTGTGCCATCTGGGCCGTCTTCGGCATGGCGATCGGCCGCTACCTCAGCAGCGGCCGAGCGCGCACAATCTTCAACAGGTCGATGGCCAGCCTGCTTGTCCTGTCGCCGATCCCGGTGTTCTGGTAGCGGCGCTCAGGACAAGCTCGACGCCTAGGGCAGCGGCTGCATCACGGTGCGCACCACGTGCGCCGCGAGCGCCAGGCCCATATCCGTGCCGACCTTGGTCGAGAAGCGGTAGTGGAAACCCGCCGCGATGCGGGCCTCCGCCACTTCGCGATAGAGGTCGCGAATGTTGGTCCAGCGATGCGTCACGCCGGGCAGGGTCGGACTGACAAGCGACACCTCGGGAATAGCCGGGCCGCCGAGCACCAACTCCACGACGCCGCCCAAGCTAGCGCCGAGAATGCAGTGGGCGCAGGGATACTCCGGGTGCATCGGCGTATTGTCGAGCGGCAGCCATGCGGCGTCCCGCTCGGTGGCGGGATTGTCGTCGATGTCGCCGTTACGGATCGCGGTCATCGGCCGCCAGAAATTGTAGTGATACTTGGCCTCGAACACCGCGATCATCGCGTCCGCTCGCGCAACGGCGACCAGCGCAAACAGCCGCGCGCTGTCGAGCAGGCGGAGATCGCGGCTGGCAACGATGGTTCTGATCACGGGATAGTAGACCCGCCCATCGCTCGCCACCCAGAAGCGCGCATCCTCCGTCTGCCGGGCCGTGCGCACGGTGCTGTTGCGCGCGCCAAGCGCCTTGATCTCATTGTAGTCGGCGACCCATGTCGCGTCCGTGAGCTTGACCGGCGGCGCTGGCCGGAACTGGCTGGGGCTGGTCATCGCGAACGGCTTGAGCGCGGGCCATTGCGGCGCCACCGTCGGTGGAGTCGGGACATAGACGCCGGCTGTCGTCCGCGGGCGGTAGGTGTCCGGCGCGCCCGAGTCGTCGCTCGCCCGCGCCTCGAGGATCTTCGCGGCCACCGCGCGACCAAGACGGATCGCATCCTCCTTGGCCGGCCCATCGGGCAGCGTTGCCAGGTAGGCTTCGAGCGCCGCCCGCGTCGCAGGCTCGCTCGGCGGATGCGCAGCCGCCAGGATGGTGGCGCCGGCCGACGCCGCGGCGACTTCCGGGCGCGCGCCTTGCACGGCTGGCAGCTGCACCAAATAGGGACGATAGGCGCGACCGATCGAGTTCACCGCGTCAAACATGGCGACATGGGTCATGGCCATGACCCGCTCCGCCTGCGGCGGCGACCACCCGGCCGCGACGGCGATGGCGACCGCCCGTTCGTTCCAGGTGGAGATCACGTCGGCCGCTGCGGCACGGGCCAACCCGATCATGACTCCAAGGCAGGCCACAACGGCCAAGCCCTTCTGACAGAAAGAGCGCATCACCCCAACCTGATCGGAAAGGGCCAACCTGTTCGTTTGCGTATGTTGTGAGAGGACTGCGATCGGCACGTGTGCCTCCTACGGTGTCGTTGATGCGGTCCGTTTGCTCCTCGAGGCCAGGTTGTCTCAAGGCCATAATCTGGACCTACAAAAGCACGAACGTCGGCGGCGGCGGCTCACATGCCGAGGGTCGGCCGCCTGCTGGCGCTGTCTCTCGTTCCGGTGTTCTGGTAACGGTGGAAACAATGAACAAGCGCAACGGGAGGGTTCGCCATGGCTGCATTGGATATCCCGAAGAATCCCGACGGCCTGTCCGCGCAGTGGCTGAGCGACGCCTTGCGCACCACGGTCGTCTCGTATGACTACGAGCCGATCGCCGCCGGCGTCGGCTTCCTCGGCAAGCTCGGGCGTCTGCACCTGCGCTACGACGGCGCCGCGCCGGACGCGCCGCGCACCCTGATCGCCAAGTTGCCGACCGAGGACGAACGCTCGCGACAGCTCGCCATGATGTTTCGCTTCTACGATCGCGAGGTCAGCTTCTACCGCGACGTCGGTCCCACCGCCGGCATCCGCGTGCCCGCGCTGCACTACGGCGCCTCCGATCCGGCCACGGGCGACTTCATCATGCTGATGGAAGACCTCGCGCCGGCACGCGTCGGCGATCAGCTCGAGGGCTGCAACGCCGAGCAGGTGCGCCTGGCCATCGAGGGCATCGCGCGTTGTCATGCCAGCTGGTGGAACAGCCCGCGGCTCAAGACACTGGGCTGGCTGCCGGCCACCAACGATCCGATCCACCACTTCGCCCAGCCCGCCTTCCAAGGGTGCTGGGCACCCTTCGTGCAATTCGTCGGCGATAAGCTGACCCCTGAGATGAAGCGCACCGGCGAAGAGCTCGCGACCAAGGTCATCCGCATGCTCGACGGCATCGCTGGCCGGCCGCGGACCCTGCTGCACGGCGACTACCGCGCCGACAATCTGTTCTTCGGCGGCGCGGCAAAGCTCGCCGCTGTCGACTGGCAGGTCAGTTCGTCCGGCGGCGGTACGTTCGACGTGGCATACTTCGTGTCGGGCAATGTCGACCCGCAGACACGCCGCGCGCACGAGATGGACTGGCTCAGGCTCTACGTCCAGACGCTGAAGGACAACGGCGTGCGCGACTACAGCTTCGACGACTGCCTCGAGGACTATCGCGCCGACGTGCTCTACTGTCTGGTCTACGCGGTGATCATCGTCGGCACGCTGGACCCCTCCAACGCACGTGGCTTGCAACTGTTCCATACCATCACCGACCGCGTCCTGACGGCGATCGCCGATCTCGACGCCGCCGCCAAGATGCCGGCCTGACATGCGCGTCCTGATCATCGGCGGCGCGGGATTCGTCGGCCTCTCGATCGCCGAGGCGTTGCTGGTGCGCGGCGACTCGGTCACGCTGTTCGACGCACGCGAGCCCTACACCGCCCTGCCCGGCGCCCCGTCCATCGTCACCGGCGACGTTCGCCGCGACGAGGACATGGCGCGCGCTTTCGCTGGCAAGCCCGATGTCGCGATCTACGGTGCGGCGATCACCGCCGACGCCGCGCGCGACGCGGCCGAGCCGCAGCGCGTGCTCGACGTCAATCTCGGCGGCCTGCCGCGCGCGATGACGGCGGCGCGCGCAGCCGGCGTGAAGCGCTTCATTCTGCTGAGTTCAGCCTCGGCGTTCGGCGATGCGGCGTTCAGGGACAAGCCCCTAGCCGAAGACGACCCGCCGCCGGCGCCGTCGAGCCTCTACTCCATCACCAAGTTCGCCGGTGAAGGCGTGGCGCGGCGGCTGGGCGCGCTATGGTCGATGGATGTGCGTATGGTCCGGCTGTCGGCCGTGTTCGGTCCGTGGGAGCACGCCACCGGCGCGCGCGACACGCTCAGCCCGCCCTTCCAGGTCGCTCAACTGGCCCAAGCGCAGAAACCGGTCGTTCTGCCGCGGGACAAACCACGCGACTGGGTCTATTCGCGCGACGTCGCCGGCGCCGTGCTGGCGCTGATCGACAAGGCGAACCCGCGTTTCGATCTCTATCACATCGGACCGGGCACGACGTGGCCGCTCTCGCAGTGGGCCAAAGAACTGGGCGCCAGCGTGCGCGTCGGCGATGCGCCGAACGTCGATCTGTTCGGCGATCGCGACCGCGCGATGCTGGCGATCGAGCGGCTGACCGGCGATCTCGGCTACCGGCCGCGGTTCACGTCGGCGGCGACGTGCGCCGAGGACTACAGGCGATGGGTGGCGTCGCCGCGCTAGTCACGTCCGAAAGTCGCCAGCGCTAACGATCAAACAGCGTTACCTTCTCCGCATCGTCAGGCGATCGCGGGGAGTGTCATGCAGGGTCGCGTCAGGGATTACGGAATCGTCAGCGCCGATCAGCAGAAGGACATGAGCGGCTTGGCGTTCGTCCAGGGCCTTGCCGACGGGACGCTGCCGCTCAACACCATGGCCCGGACCCTGGGATACGACGTGGTCGAGGCGACAAACGGCCGTGTCGTCGTCGTCGCCGAGCCGTCCGACGCCCACCTCAATCCGGCGGGCACGGTGCATGGCGGGCTCGCCGCGACCCTGCTCGATAGCTGCATGGGCCTCGCCGTGCAGTCGACCCTGGAAAAAGGCCTGGGTCAGACGACGCTGGAGTTCAAGATCTCACTCCTGCGGCCGATCACGCCGCAGACCGGCACGATCCGAGCCGAGGGGGTCGTGCTGAGCCGAGGCCGCCGGATCGGCACCGCCGAGGGGCGGCTGACGGATGGCGATGGACGCCTGCTGGCGCACGGCACAACGACCTGCCTGATCTTCGAGAGCTGATTCAATCGAGGATCCGCCGGAACGTCAGGTTGACGCGTGGGCCGCAGGGCCGGCTTTCCTTGGCGATCGCGTGCTTCCAGTTGCGCTGGGTGTCGCCCTTCATCACCAGCAGGCTGCCGGACTCGAGCGCGACGCGCACGGGGTCCCAGTCCTTGTGCTTCCGGGGCTTGAAGGTGAGCGTGCGGGTTTCGCCGAGGCTGATCGAGCCGATGGTCGGCGTCGCGCCCAGCTCGGACTCGTCGTCCGAATGGAAGCCGACACTGTCGTTGTGATCGCGGTAATAGTTCAGCAGCACGCTGTTGAACGTCGCGTCGGCGACGCCCTCGGCCATTGTTCGCAGGAGCCTCAGATCGTCGGTCCACGGCAGCGGATGCAGCGTCAGGCCAGAATACGTGTAGCTGCGGCCGGGGTCGCCATACCAGGCGGTGAGCCGCGGCTGCGGGATGATCTTGCCCCACAGCACGACGCTATCCTGACGCCAGGGAATCTGGTCGATCAGCCGGCGCAGCAGCTGGGTGGCAGCAGCCGCGGGCAAGACATGTCGATGATAGACGACGTCGGCGCCCGCCATGCGCAGGCGTTCGACATCAGGAAAGAGGTCGCTCATCGCGCCCTCCTACGCGCCGCGCGGAGGCGGCGCTATCCGCTTCAGCGCAGCGAGGCGTTGAGCTTGTCGAGCGCGGCCTGGCCGGGGCAGAGGTCGGGCGCGTTGAGCGTGTTGAGCGGCGCGTCGATGGTGTTGAGGTTGGCGTGCAGATCGGCGGGCAGCGGCTCGACATAGAGCAGCCCGGTCAGCACCTCGCCGGCGGCCTCGGCCCGCTGCACGCGCGACAGCGCGTCGCCCTTGTTGCTGGGGTCGTAGGCCTCGTCGAGCTTGCGCAGGCGCAGGATCGAGCCGTCGTGCTGCGCCACCTCCTGCAGCGCGCCGGGCGCGTACTCGGTGGTGATTTCGGCCTTGCTCTCGATGAAGTCGACGCGGTTCACCGCCTCGTTGTGCTCGCGCACATAGTCGTAGCTCTTGGTCGAGCCCGGGTGGTTGTTGAAGGCCACGCAGGGGCTGATGACGTCGAGGAAAGCAGCACCGCGATGCTGGATCGCCGCCTTGATCAGCGGCACCAGCTGCTGCTTGTCGCCCGAGAAGGAGCGGCCGACGAAGGTGGCGCCCATCAGGATGGCGACCGAGACCATGTCGATCGAGGAGTCGGAATTCGCCACGCCCTTCTTGCTCACCGAGCCGCGGTCGGCGGTGGCCGAGAACTGGCCCTTGGTCAGGCCGTACACGCCGTTGTTCATGACGATGTAGGTCATGTTGACGCCGCGGCGCATAACATGGGCGAACTGGCCGAAGCCGATCGAGGCCGAGTCGCCGTCGCCGGAGACGCCGAGATAGATCAGGTCGCGATTGGCGAGGTTGGCGCCGGTCATCACCGAGGGCATGCGGCCATGCACGGTGTTGAAGCCATGGCTGCCGCCCAGGAAGTAGGTCGGCGCCTTCGACGAGCAGCCGATGCCCGAGAGCTTGGCGACTTGGTGCGGCAGGATGTCGAGTTCGAAGCAGGCCTGCACGATGGTGGCGCTGATCGAGTCGTGGCCGCATCCGGCGCAGAGCGTCGAGATCGCGCCGTCGTAGTCTCGTCGGGTGTAACCCGCCTTGTTCTTCAGCAGGGTCGGGTGATGCAGCTTGGGCTTGGCGATGTAGGTCATGGCCTTAAGTTCCAATATTACCTTCCCCCGGAGGGGGAAGGTGGCGCGCACAGCGCGACGGATGGGGGATGTCGAACACGAACGCGGTGTCTGTCTTCGACATCCCCCATCCGCCCTTCGGGCACCTTCCCCCTCCGGGGGAAGGTAAGGGATTCGAATGGCTCATTATTCGGCCGCCATGCGGCGTGGCGGGGCGAGGTGGTCTCCGATCGCCCGGGTGATGAAGCGCGCCGTGATCGGCGTGCCGTCGTAGTGCAGGATGGCGACGATCTTGCCGGGATCGACCTCGAGCTGGTCGATCAGCAGCATGCGCAACTGGCCATCGCGGTTCTGCTCGACGAAGTAGACGACGTCGTGGCTGTTGACGAAGTCGACGACCTCCTGGCCGAACGGATAGGCGCGCACGCGCAGCGCGTCGAGCGCGACGCCCTTCTCCTCGAGCTGGTCGAGCGCCTCGCTCATCGCCGGGCTGGTCGAGCCGAAATAGACCACGCCCAGCTTGGTCGGCGCCTTGGCTTTGCGCTCGATCGCCTTGGGCACGATCTTCTTGGCGGTGTCGAACTTCTTCTCCAGCCGCTCCATGTTGCGGACGTAGACCGGGCCCTCTTCCGAGTAGCGCGCGAATTCGTCCTTGGTCGTGCCGCGGGTGAAGAACGAGCCCTTGGTCGGATGCGTGCCGGGATAGGTGCGGAACGGGATGCCGTCGTCGTCGACGTCGAGGTAGCGGCCGAACTTCTTGCCCGCCTCGAGATCCTCCGCCGTCATCACCTTGCCGCGGTCGTAGGCCTTGCTCTCGTCCCACTTGAACGGCCGGCACAGCCGGTGGTTCATGCCGATATCGAGATCGGTCATCAGGAACACCGGCGTCTGCAGCCGGTCGGCGAGGTCAAGCGAAGCGGCGCCGAACTCGAAGCCCTCGGCTGGATCCTCGGGGAACAGCAGCACGTGCTTGGTGTCGCCGTTCGAGGCCAGCGCGCAGCCCAGGATGTCGGCCTGCTGCGTGCGCGTGGGCATGCCGGTCGACGGTCCGCCGCGCTGCACGTTGATGATCACCGCCGGGATCTCGGCGAAGTACGCCAGGCCGATGAACTCGGTCATCAGCGAGATGCCGGGGCCGGAGGTCGCGGTGAAGGCGCGCGCGCCGTTCCAGGCGGCGCCGATCACCATGCCGATCGAAGCCAACTCGTCCTCGGCCTGCACGATCGCGTACTTGGCCTTGCCGGTTTCCTTGTCGTGGCGGTAGCGCTTGCAATGCGCCTGGAAGGCCTCGGCCAGCGACGAGCTGGGCGTGATCGGATACCAGGCGCAGACCGTAGCGCCGCCGTAGACGCAGCCCAAAGCCGTGGCGCTGTTGCCCTCGACGAAGATGCGGTCGCCGACATTGTCGGCCCGACGTACCTTGAGCTTCACCTGATCGGGATCGAGGTGACGCAGCACCCAGTCGCGGCCGAGGTTGAGCGCCTTGACGTTGCTGTCGAGCAGCTTTTCCTTGCCCTTGAACTGCTCGCCGAACAGCCGGGTGATTTCCTTGGGATCGATGTCGAGCAGCACCGAGAGCGCGCCGACATAGATGATGTTCTTGAACAGCTGACGCTGACGCGCGTCGGTGTAGGTGGCGTTGGTGATCGCGGTGAGCGGCACGCCGACCAGGTTGATATCGGGGCGGAAGGCCGACGCCGGCATCGGCTTGGTGCTGTCGTAGAACAGGTAGCCGCCGGGCTCGATCTCCTTGACGTCCTCGTCCCAGGTCTGCGGGTTCATCGCCACCATCAGGTCGACGCCGCCGCGCCGGCCGAGATAGCCCTTCTCGGTGACGCGCACCTCGTACCAGGTCGGCAGGCCCTGGATGTTCGAGGGGAAGATATTGCGCGGGCTGACCGGCACGCCCATGCGCAGGATCGAGCGGGCGAACAGCTCGTTGGCCGAGGCCGAACCCGAGCCGTTGACGTTGGCGAATTTGACGACGAAGTCGTTCACCGCCTCTATCGCTTTTGGCATGCGTGCTCCGCGTGCGTCATTTCAATGTAGTACTTGCGCATGTCCCAGGCACCGGTCGGGCAGCGCTCGGCGCACAGCCCGCAGTGCAGGCAGACGTCCTCGTCCTTGACCATGATCCTGTGGGTCTTCAGCGGGCCCGAGACATAGAGATCCTGCGTCGCGTTGAGCGCCGGGGCGCTCAGCCTGCCGCGCAGCTCCTTCTCATCGCCGTTGGCGGTGAAGGTGATGCAATCCATCGGGCAGATATCGACGCAGGCGTCGCACTCGATGCAGAGGTTATCGGTGAAGACCGTCTGCACGTCGCAGTTCAGGCAGCGCTGCGCTTCCTTCCAGGCGAGATCGGGATCAAAGCCGAGCTCGACCTCGGCCATGATGTCCTTGAGCGCCTCTTCCTTCTTGCGATGCGGCACCTTGAAGCGCTGCACGACCGAGATGTCGTTGTCGTAGCTCCACTCGTGGATGCCCATCTTCTGGCTGACGATGTTGACGCCGGGCGCCGGCCGCAGGCCGACCGCGCCGCCGCTGCACAGCGCGTGGATCGAGATCGCCGCCTCGTGCCCGTGCGCCGCCGCCCAGATGATGTTCTTGGGACCAAAGGCGGCGTCGCCGCCGAAGAACACCCGGGGATGGGTCGAGCCGAAGGTCTTCTCGTCGACGACGGGCATGCCCCACTTGTCGAACTCGACGCCGGCATCCTTCTCGATCCACGGGAAGGCGTTCTCCTGGCCGATGGCCACGAGAACGTCATCGCACTCGTAGAACGGATCCGGCTCGCCGGTCGGCACGAGATTGCGGCGCCCCTTGGCGTCGTACTCGGCCTTCACCTTCTCGAACAGCACACCTTTGATCTTGCCGTTCTCGTGCTTCACTTCCTTGGGCACGAGGAAATTGATGATCGGGATGTCCTCGTGCATGGCGTCTTCCTTCTCCCAGGGAGACGCCTTCATTTCCTCGAAGCCCGAGCGGACGATGACCTTGACGTCCTCGCCGCCCAGACGGCGCGCGGTGCGGCAGCAATCCATCGCCGTGTTGCCGCCGCCCAGCACGATGACGCGCTTGCCGACCTTGGTGATGTGGCCGAACGAGACCGAGGACAGCCAGTCGATGCCGATGTGAATGTTCTCGGCGGCTTCCTTGCGGCCAGGCACATCGAGCTCGCGACCGCGCGGCGCGCCGGAGCCGACGAATACCGCGTCGTAATTCTCGGCCAGCACCGCCTTCAGCGAGTCGATGCGCTGGTGGCGGAACTCGACGTTGCCGATGCCGGTGATGTAGCCGACTTCCTCGTCGATCACCGACTCGGGCAGGCGGAAATGCGGGATCTGCGTGCGGATGAAGCCGCCGAGCTTGGGATCCTGGTCGTAGATCACGATCTCGTAGCCCAGTACGGCGAGGTCGCGCGCGACCGTCAGCGAGGCCGGGCCGCCGCCGATGCAGGCGATCCGCTTGCCGTTCTTGTCCGGCGCCTTGGGCATGCGGGCGAGGATGTCGTCGTCCTTGTAGTCGGCGGCGACGCGCTTGAGCCGGCAGATCGCTACCGGCTCGCGCTTGCCCTTGACCAGGGTCTCGTCCTCGACGCGGGTGCGGCGGCAGGCCGGCTCGCAGGGCCGGTCGCAAGTGCGGCCGAGGATTCCCGGGAAGACATTGGACTTCCAATTGATCATGTAAGCGTCGGAGTACCGACCATGCGCGATCAATCGGATGTACTCGGGTACAGGCGTGTGGGCAGGACACGCCCACTGGCAATCCACGACCTTGTGAAAGTAGTCTGGATTGCCGATGTCAGTCGGCTTCAACTGAGCCCTCCCGAACACTACGGTTTCTTGTCATTCAGAGGCCGGGATTGAGACTGTTGCGCCTATCCCTGTCAAGGATATGCGGTCGACTCCGCATCTATCAATAGGGGCGAGAGCGAGTCGCAACCGCAACATGTATCCCCACCGAATGAATGGTTATTCAAACGACACAAATGGTGCAACTGGCGTCCGGACGTACTCCGTGCGAGGTAACGGCGATCATGCGCGATCTCAACCCCTCGCTCGCTGAGCGCGTGCTGTTCCGTGACGGTCTTGTGCTTGTCATCGACAAGCCGGCGGGCATGCCTGTCCACGCCGGCCCGGGTGGCGGCCCCAACCTCGAGGCCGGCTTCGACGCGCTGCGTTTCGGCCTGCCCCGCCCGCCGGCGCTGGCCCACCGCCTCGACCGCGACACCTCGGGCTGCCTTGTGCTCGGCCGCCATCCTAAGGCGCTGCGCCGGCTGGGCCGGCTGTTCAGCGAGGGCCTCGCCGGCAAGACCTACTGGGCGGTCGTAACGGGCGCCCCGCCGCAGGACAGAGGCACCATCGAACTGGCGCTGCGCAAGGAGAGCCGCAAGGAGACCGGCTGGAAGATGGTGCCCGACCCCGAGGGCCAGAAAGCGATCACCGACTACGAGGTCAAAGGCCGCGGCGGCGAGCTGACCTGGATCGAGTTCCGCCCGCGCACCGGCCGCACCCACCAGATCCGCGTGCACGCCGCGGCGCTGGGCTGCCCGGTGCTGGGCGATCCGGTCTACGGCCCCAAGCCGCCACGCGCGCCGCTGCACCTGCACGCCCGCGCCATCCGCCTGCCGCTCTACCCGGCAAAGCCACCGATCGACGTCACCGCCGCACCGCCACGCCACATGCTCGAGGCGCTCATCGCGTGCGGCTACTTAGATTCCCTCTCCCCGCTCGCGGGGATAGGGAGTGAAGCCGAGTTCACTCCGATGAC
>LNFM01000652.1_pt1 | contig 84681 bp, 88 predicted proteins | sample 596031 | NCBI WGS metagenome assembly LNFM01 (sample SAMN04254537, study PRJNA301005) | activated carbon metagenome | isolation source: dual media filters at the Ann Arbor, Michigan drinking water treatment plant | place: USA: Ann Arbor | reverse complement strand
ATCGCCAGCAAGGTTGTGCGCAGGCTCGAAGGGCTGAACGAGCCGGAAGTGCCAAGCTCGGTCATCGGCGAATATGTGATGGAAGAGCTGAAGGCGGTGGACGACGTCGCGTATGTGCGCTTCGCGTCGGTCTACCGGAATTTCCGCGAGGCGCGCGACTTCGAGGTTGCGATCGCGGAACTCGCCAACGAAAACAACATTACGCCCCAATGAACCTGATGACCGCACCGGAAAGCCAATCCGGTTCGGCACCGGACGAAGATATCCGCTACATGCGGGCGGCGCTTGCGCTGGGCACGCGCGAGATGGGGCGCACCTGGCCGAACCCGGCGGTGGGCGCGCTGGTCGTGAAGGACGGCGTGGTCGTCGGCCGCGGCTGGACCAAGATCGGCGGACGCCCCCATGCCGAGCGTGTGGCGCTGGCGGAAGCCGGGGACGAGGCGCGCGGCGCCACTCTCTATGTCAGCCTGGAGCCATGCTCCCATCACGGGCGGACGCCACCCTGCGCCGACGCCATCGTGGAGTCCGGCGTGGCGCGTGTCGTCTCGACCATCGAGGATCCGAACCCGCTCATCGGCGGGCAGGGCTACAAGCGGCTGCGCGACGCGGGCATCGAGGTTGTCGACGGCGTGTGCGCTCATGAAGCCGAGAAGGTGCATGCGGGGCATCTATTCCGCATCGTCCACAAACGCCCTTACGTGACGCTGAAGCTCGCTGTGTCGGCAAACGGCAAGGCGGCGCTCGCGGGCCGCAAGCCCGCGCCGATTACCGGGGCCGCGGCGCGCGATCTCGTTCACCGCATGCGGTCGAAGACCGACGCCATTGCGGCGGGGATCGGCACGGTGTTGGCGGACGACCCGCTGCTGACGGTGCGGCTGCCGGGTATGGAGGACCGTTCGCCGGTCCGCGTTATTTTCGACTCCGCCATTCGCCTGCCGCTGACCTCCCAGATCGTGGTGACCGCCCGGCAGGTGCCGGTCTGGGTGATGGCCGACACGGGAGCGAGCAGGGAGGCGGAACTGATGCTGGCGCCGCATGGGATCGAGGTGCTGCGGTGCCCGCTGGACACCGATGGCATCGATTTGAGAGCCGTCGTCAAGCATCTGTATGAAAAGGGAATTACGACCCTGATGGTGGAGGGCGGGCCGTTGCTGGCCGCGGCCTTTCTGAAGGCCGGGCTGGTGGATGCCGCCACGATATTCCAGAGCCCGGACCGGCTCGGCGAGGATGCCCTCGTGCCGAAGGCAGGGCTTAACCTTCGCGGAACGCACAGGGCAGGCGAGGATACGTTGTTCCTATATGAACGGGACTGATTTCTTCAGATAAGACAGTCCTTCATGTTCACAGGCATTGTTACAGACATCGGAGACGTGGTCTCCACCGAGCCGGACAACAGCGTTGTCCGCATCGTCGTGGCCAGCGGCTACGACCCGGAAGGCATTGCGCTCGGCGCATCGATCGCATGTTCGGGCGTGTGCCTGACGGTGACCGGCGTTGAGGTTGGCGCAAACGGCAGAACGCTGACGGGCTTCGACCTCGCGCCAGAGACGCTGAAGGTGACGACCGCGGCGGGTTGGAAAGAGGGTCAGCGGCTGAACCTCGAACGCGCCTTGAGAATGGGCGACGAACTCGGCGGGCATCTCGTCGCCGGCCATGTCGATGGCGTGGCCGATATTGTGAACCGCGAGGATATGGGCGAGGCGGTGCGCTTCACGCTTGAGGCGCCGCCGGCACTTGCGAAATTCATTGCGCCGAAAGGTTCAGTGACACTGGACGGCGTGTCGCTGACCGTGAATGAAGTCAGCCGCACGCAATTTTCGGTCACGATCATTCCGCACACGCTGGAGCAGACGACGCTCGGCAACTGGCAGTCCGGCGACCGCGTCAATCTTGAAGTCGATCTCATGGCGCGCTACGCCGCCCGCCTTGCGGAGAAGGACATTTAAAACATGGCAGCCCCACAGCGCCGCAGCGCCGCGGCGCAGGAAAAGACACAGGCGCATGTGCTGATCGTGGAAGCGCGCTTCTACGACGCGCTCGCGGACGAGCTGCTGAAAGGCGCGGTGGAGCGGCTGAAGGCGGCCGGCGCCACCTATTCGAAGATCACGGTGCCCGGCGCGCTGGAAATCCCCGGCGCGGCCGCGATGACGCTGGACATCGCGGACGACAATGATGCGCCGTTCGATGGCGTGATCGCGCTCGGAACGGTCATTCGCGGCGAGACCTTCCATTTCGAGATCGTGGCCGGCGAAAGCTCGCGCGCGCTGATGGATATCTCCGTCAGGCGCGGGATTCCGGTCGGCAACGGCATACTGACAGTCGAGAACGAGAAGCAGGCCTGGGAGCGCGCCAAGGTGGACCGGGGCGACAAGGGCGGAGACGCGGCCGAAGCCGTGCTAACTCTGATCCGTCAGACGCGGGCTTTCGCCCGCAGCCTGGAGGGCTGAGATGTCACGCGACAAACGTTCAGCCTCGCGCCTCGGCGCGGTACAGGCGCTCTATCAGATGGACATTGCCGGTGCGCCGATCGCCGATGTGTTCGCGGAGTTCGAGAGTCACTGGCTTGGCCGCGAGGTGGAAGGCGATGCCTACAAGCCGGCGGAGGTGAAGTTCTTCCGCGACGTGGTCGAAGGCGTGGTGCGCGACCAGCGCGCGCTCGACAAGGACATCGACGCGGCGCTCGCAAAGGGCTGGCCGCTGAAGCGCATCGAGGCGATCCTGCGCGCGGTGCTGCGGGCGGGGGCTTATGAGCTGTCGAGCCGCAAGGACATTCCGGCCCGCGTTGTCATTACGGAATATGTCGATGTCGCCAATGCGTTTGTCGACAAGGACGAGGCCGGCATGGCGAACGCCGTGCTGGATGCCCTGGCGCGCGATTTCCGCGCCGACGAGTTCAAGAGCGCGTCATGAGCGAGCGGCCCGACGAAGACGGGCTGATCGCCCGCTACTTCCGGCCACTCGCGACCGCGCCCGGCGCTGCGGAACTGCTTGACGACGCGGCGACGTTCCATGCGCCGGACGGCTTCGATCTTGTATTGACGACCGACGCGCTGGTTGCGGGCGTTCATTTCTTTCCGGACGATGCGCCCGGCCTGGTGGCGAAGAAGGCTCTGCGCGTCAATCTCTCGGACCTCGCGGCAAAGGGCGCGAAGCCGGAAGGCTATCTCCTGACGCTCGCGCTGACCGAGGACTGGTCGGAAGACTGGCTGGGCGCGTTCTGTGCCGGTCTGAAAGAAGATCAGCAGGAATTCGGCATTTCGCTTTATGGCGGCGACACGGTGCGGACGCCGGGTCCCCTGATGCTGTCGGTAACGGCCTTCGGACTTGTGCCGCACGGCCGCGCACCGCGCCGCCCGGACGCCCGGCCGGGGCAGAAGGTGTTCGTGACCGGGACCGTTGGCGACGCCGCGCTGGGCCTGAAGCTCCGGCTCGATGCCGGCCGCAAGGCGCGGTGGGGCCTCAGCGATGCCGAGGCCGAGCATCTCGCGGGCCGTTATCTGCTGCCACGGCCGCGCGTGAACGCGGCGGCTCTGGTCGCTGAATTCGCGGCGGCAAGCATGGACGTGTCCGACGGATTGGCTGGCGATCTGGCACGCATGTGCGCCGCGTCCGATACGGGGGCGGTGGTCGATGCCGGAAAACTGCCGTTGTCCGCAGCTGCCGCGAAAGCCGCCGTGGCCGATCCGGCCGCGCTGGCGGCCATACTGACCGGGGGTGACGACTACGAAATCCTGCTCGCGGTGGATGCGGACCGGGCAGAGGCCTTTACAGCCGCGGCGGCGAAGGCAGGGGTGGCCGTCACCGAGATCGGCGCGATCGTTACGCCGTTCGAAGGCCGCGTCCGGATCGAGCAGGGCGGCACGCCGGTCGTTCTCGACAGCCTCGCCTACCGGCATTTCTGATCGGCTAAGCCCTTCCGCTATAGGCAGAACCCCTTGCGGGGCGCACGTTCCACGGGCAAGCTGCGCCCCGTTCGGCCGGATTCGACGTCCGGGAAAAGTTCAATAAATCCGAACATTTTGGGGAGCGAGACCTGACGGTCTCCGAACGTGCGAGGGTTACAATGATATTGTGGGCCATTCTCGGCGCGGGCGCGTTGTCGATCGTCTATGGGGTATGGACGATCCAGAGCATTCTGAGCGCACCTGCCGGCAACAAAAAAATGCAGGAGATCGCGGGGGCGATCCAGGAAGGCGCTCAGGCCTATCTGAAGCGTCAATACACGACCGTCGGCATTGTCGGCGTCGTCATTCTCGTGCTCGTGGCAGTGCTCTTGTCGCCCATCGTGGCGGTGGGCTTTGCCATCGGTGCCATTCTGTCGGGCGCCGCGGGCTTTATCGGCATGAACGTCTCGGTCCGCGCGAATGTGCGCACGGCGCAGGCGGCCACGAAAAGCCTCGCGGGCGGTCTCGATATCGCCTTCCGCGCCGGGGCGGTGACCGGCCTTCTGGTCGCCGGCCTCGCGCTGCTGGCGGTCGCGGGCTATTACGCGTTCCTCACCTGGACGCTCGGCTATGCGCTGGGTGACCGCGTGATTGTCGACGGTCTCGTGGCTCTCGGCTTCGGCGCCTCGCTGATTTCGATCTTCGCGCGTCTGGGCGGCGGCATCTTCACCAAGGGTGCGGATGTCGGCGGCGACCTCGTGGGCAAGGTCGAGGCGGGCATTCCGGAAGATGATCCGCGCAACCCGGCGACCATCGCCGACAATGTCGGCGACAATGTCGGCGACTGCGCGGGCATGGCGGCCGACCTGTTCGAGACCTATGCGGTTTCGGTGGTCGCGACCATCGTCCTCGCCTCGATCTTTTTCGCCGGTACGCCGACGCTCGAGAACTCGATCCTCTATCCGCTCGCGATATGCGGCATCTGTATCGTGACCTCGATCATCGGCACGTTCTTCGTGCGGCTCGGAGCGTCACAGTCGATCATGGGCGCGCTTTACAAGGGGCTTATCGCGACGGCCGTGCTGTCCGTCGTCGGACTTGGTCTCGTGACGCACTACATCCTCGGCTTCGATACCGTGATCACGACCGTCGCCGGTCTCAGCTTTTCCGGCTGGGATCTGTTCTGGTCCGGCGTCATCGGTCTCGTCGTGACGGGCCTGATCGTGTGGGTCACGGAATATTACACCGGTACGCCGTTCCGTCCGGTGCAGAGCATCGCCAAGGCCTCGGTGACCGGCCACGGCACCAACATCATCCAGGGTCTCGCGATCTCGCTGGAAGCCACCGCGCTGCCCGCGATCATCATCATCGCCGGCATTCTCACCACCTACGGGCTCGCGGGCCTGTTCGGCATCGCCATCGCGGTGACCAGCATGCTGGGCGTGGCGGGCATGATCGTCGCGCTGGATGCCTTCGGACCGGTCACGGACAATGCCGGCGGCATTGCCGAAATGGCCGGGCTGCCGAAGAACGTCCGCAAGACGACCGACGCGCTCGACGCGGTCGGCAACACGACCAAGGCGGTGACGAAGGGCTATGCGATCGGTTCCGCAGGTCTCGGCGCTCTCGTGCTGTTTGCTGCCTACACCGAAGACCTGAACTACTTCATCGCCAACTCGGCGCAGTTCCCGTACTTCGAAGGCGTTCAGCTCGACTTCTCGCTGGCCAATCCGTACGTCGTCGTCGGCCTCCTGTTCGGCGGCCTTCTGCCGTATCTGTTCGCGGCGATGGGCATGACCGCGGTTGGACGCGCGGCGAGCGCGGTGGTCGAGGAAGTGCGGCGCCAGTTCAGGGCCGACAAGGGCATCATGAAAGGCACGTCGCGTCCGGATTACGGCCGCGCGGTCGACATGCTGACCAAGGCGGCGATCAAGGAAATGGTGATCCCGTCGCTGCTGCCGGTTCTCGCGCCGATCGTCGCTTACTTCGCGATCCTGGCGATTGCCGGAAAGTCCGCGGCGTTCTCCGCGGTCGGCGCCGTTCTTCTGGGCGTGATCGTCAACGGCCTGTTCGTTGCGATCTCCATGACCGCCGGTGGCGGTGCGTGGGACAACGCCAAGAAGTACATCGAGGACGGCCATCACGGCGGAAAGGGCTCTGAAGCCCACAAGGCCGCGGTGACGGGCGATACCGTCGGCGATCCCTACAAGGACACGGCCGGCCCGGCCGTGAACCCGATGATCAAGATCACCAACATCGTGGCGCTTCTGCTGCTCGCCGTTCTGGCGCACAGCTGACCGCGGCGATCCATAAAGAAAAGCCCCGCTTCGGCGGGGCTTTTTTTGTCCGGGGCAGGCGCCGGTCAGGCCGGGACGCTGGCTGTCGCCAGGTCGGCGACCTTCTTGAACTCCCCGATCTTCCAGGATTTCGCGAGGAGATCCGCGGCCTGTTTTTCGCCGATGACGAGCTTCGCCTGGTTCATGAACTTGGTTTCGAGCTGCTCGTTCGAGAGGGGCCGGTCGACGCTGCCGATGGCGTGCTCGACATACTTCTTGATGCGCTTGCCGTCCTTCGTGACGACGGTGATCGTGACCTCGTCCTCTCGTACGGACGGGCTTGTTTCGACCTTCACCCGGCGGCGCAGGCCGACGAGAACCGGATCGTTCGCCGCCTCGTCGGTGAACGCGGTGGGCGAGCCGTCGCCACGGGCGAGTGCGCAAGCGGCGGAATGGAAGATGCTGAACTTGGATTCGAGCCCGGTCTTCGGCTCGGTCTTGCCGGTAAGCTCAAGCACGAACGGATGCGCGAAGAGCTCGATCGCCTCGACCTCTTCCGGCGCAATGCCCTGTTCGTCGCGGATCTGGATGCAGCCATCGATCGTGGGATGAATGACGATGCCGCAGGCGAACGGCTTGTAGCTGTTCAGGCCGGCTTCCCAGCTCTTGCCCAGCGTGTCGAGGATTTCGCCGTAATCCTGTTTCGACGAGAGAATGTTGGCAAAGCCGCGCCGTCCTTCGATGCCGGCTTCGGCGGAGTCGAAGCCCGCTTCGGCGAGAAAGGCCGCGGTCGCGCCGTTCTGCGCGGCGCGCCCGGGGTGGAAGCTCTTGGTCATGGTGCCGAACATCTCGCGCAGGTTCGACGACTGGGTCGCGGCGAGGCTCAGGGCCCATGTCATGCGCTGCGCGTCGAGATTGAGCAATTTTCCGACAGCGGCCGCCGCGCCGAACACGCCGGTGGTGCCGGTGATGTGCCAACCCCGGTCGTAGTGATCGGGATAGACGGAGTTTCCGATGCGGCACTCGACCTCGATGCCGAGGGTGAGGGCATGCAGTACGTCCGCGCCCGACAGGTCTTTGAGTTCCGCCACGGCGAGCGCCGCCGAGGCGACCGGGCCGGCGGGATGTATGATCGTTTTTAGATGTGTGTCGTCATAATCGAGGACATGCGAGGTGATTCCATTCAGCAACGCGGCGTGAAGCACGTCCAGGCGTTCCGTGCGGCCGAGGACGGTCGCGACTTTCGGGCCCGAGAACTGCGTTACTCCTGCAAGCGCGCGGTCGGCGGTTTCATGGCTCGCGCCGCCGACGGCGCAGCCCATCCAGTTGACGAAACCGCGCACGCCCTGTTTCTGCACGTCTTCGGGGACATCGGAGGGTTTGCAACCCACAATCCATTCGGCAAGAGCGCGTGTCACATCCTGTCGTCGGGTCATGGTGCCGGTGTCTCCTTCAGTTTCGTTACCTATCGGCTGCGATGCGGTCGACTGTCAACAATTAAGGGCCGAAGACAACGCTATAGCGGCAGTGCAAGGGGGCCATGGTCCTTGCCGCCCCTCAATCTGTCAACGGTTGACAATCCACTTCAAGAGAATAGGGTCGGCACATGAAACCTCTGGCTACAAGCGATGTGACCTCGAAAGGCCAGCCGTTTGGCGTGCGGTCGCTGGCGATGGCGCTGCGTACCGAGATCGAGAAGATGATCCTTCAGGGCGGCATGCCGATGGGCGAGCGGCTCAACGAGAATTACTTCGCCGAGAAATTCCAGGTCAGCCGCGGGCCGGTGCGCGAGGCGTTCCGCGCATTGGTCGAGGCCGGCCTTGTCGAATTCATTCCGAACCGCGGCGTCTTCGTCCGCCAGGTCAGTCTCGAACAGGCACTTGCAGCCTACGAGGTGCGCGCGGCGCTGTTCAGCATGGCCGGGCGGCTTGCCGCCACTCGTCGCCGCAAGGAGGAGATCGCGCGCTTTCGCGGCCTCGTCCATGATATGGACGAAGCCATCGAGCGCAACGACAGCGAGGGCTATTACAAGCTCAATCTCGATCTCCACAGTGCGGTGATGGAGGCGGCGCGCAACGAACGCCTTGCCTCGACCTATCAGGGCCTCATCAAGGAATTGCATCTGTTCCGGGCGAAGAATCTGCGCCTGACGGACCACGCCGATCACGCACGCATATCAAATCGCGAACACGCGGCGATGGTCGAAGCCATCGCGGCCGGCGACGAGATGCGCGCCTATCAGGCACACTTCGATCACGTAATGAACGCGCGCGACCGCTTGACCGAGCCGTTCCGCGAAATCTGACCGATCCACAAGAAGAGGCCGACAAAGGCCCTACACAAGAAAACGTATAATAAATTGGGAGGAACGGACATGCTGGATAGAAAATTCGCCGCGCGCGCGGCGTTTGCTTCCGTATTGACATTTGGCATCGCGGCGGCCTTGCCGGCGGTGGCCCAGGACAAGATCGCATATCCGCACAAGGTCGTTACGCTTGTGACGCATTCGAGTGCCGGCGGCGGCAGCGACGTCTTTCTCCGGGATATGACGGGCTACCTCAAGAAGATCATCGACGCCGACTTCGTCGTTGAGAACGTCTCAGGCGGCTCCGGCGCCAAGGCGATGGCCCACATGGCGAAGCAGAAGCCGGACGGCAGCGTATTCTACGCAACGACGCCGACCTATATCTACACTTCGCATATGAGCGACCTGGACGCGAACTACACCGCGCTCGAGCCGCTCGTGAACGTGTTCTACGATCCGGAAGTCGTCTATACGCGCGCGGACGCGCCGTTCAAGACGCTGCAGGACGTGATTACGAAGGCCAAATCGGAGCGCAGCGCCTGGGGTGCCGCAAACCCCGGTTCGCTTGAGCGCATCACTCTCGAGAAGCTGAAGAAGCTGACCGGGGTCAATGCCGCGATCGTCACCAGCGAGGGTGGCGGCGAAACCATGGTCAACGTGCTGAACGGCACACTCGACATCGCGATCGGCGAGCTTCAGGAACTGCGTTCGCAGCTCGAGGGCAAGCAGGTGCGCGTCCTTGCCGTGCTCGGCGACTCGCCGCTGCCGCAGCTGCCGGACGTACCGACGGCGAAAGCCGGAGGTATTGATCTTGTCGTTCAGAAGTTCCGCGGCCTTGCGGGGCCCAAGGGCCTGCCGGATGACGTGACTAAGGTCTGGGACGAGGCCATTCCGCGCCTGCTCGCGGACCCGGAATACAAGGCAAAGTATGAAGCGGCCGGACTTGTGCCCGCCTTCATGCCGCACGCCGAGGCAGTGACGTTCACGACGAACTTCGCCGATGAGCAGAAAGCCATTCTGACCGAGGTCGGAATAACCAAGAAGTAAGCGGGCGGGCGAGCGCGATGGACCGGGATCTTATCAGCGGACTGATAGGTTTTGCCCTCGCGCTCGTCTACCTTTTTGCCGCGGCGGACATTCCGACGAGCGCTCTCGGCGACAGTGTCGGTGCGGCCGGTTTCCCCCATATGCTCGGATACACGATGGCCGCCGTGTCGGCGCTCTTCGTTGCATACCGGCTCTGGATGCTCCGGGCGGGAGCGCCGCGCGCCTTACCATCGGACGACGTGTTCGCCCAGCCCGCGCGTGCGTTCGCATCGGCCGCGGGCACTGTCGCCATCTGCGCGCTTTTCATCCTCATCTTCGAGCCGCTCGGCTATCTGCCCGCGATCGCCCTGCTGATCCTGGGGCTATGTCTGTACCAGGGCGTGCGGTTCGATCTACGTCTTGTTGCCATAGCTGTCGGCGGTTCCTTCGCGCTGTGGCTTCTTTTTGCGCAGCTTCTTGCCGTGCGCATGCCCGCCGGCATTTTCGGCGAGCTGATCTGAGCGAGTCATGGACGCGATTTTCACCAGCTTTGAAATGCTCGGCACGACGCTGATTGTGCCGATGGCCATTCTCGGCATGATTTGGGGTATTTTCGGTGGCGCGCTGCCCGGCATCTCGCCATCGATCACCATGGCGCTGCTTCTGCCTTTTACCTACACGATGGATCCGATTTCGGCGCTCGTGCTTCTGACCTCGACCTATGTCGGGGCGGAGTATGGCGGCTCGATCCCGGCGATCCTGATCCGCACGCCGGGCACCAATGCCTCGGCCGCGACGATGATCGACGGTTACGAGATGAAGAAGAAGGGCAAGGCCGGCGAAGCGCTCGGCATTTCGCTGCAGGCGAGCTCGATCGGAAACTTCATCGGCATTTTCTGCGTGATCCTTTTGACGGGACCGCTCTCGCAACTCGCGCTCGCATTCCGCCCGACTACTTATTTCGCGCTCGGCATTCTCGGCCTGAGCGTGATCGTGTCGGTGTCGGAGGGCACGCTCTTCAAGGGCCTGCTCGCCGCGCTGATCGGCCTCATCATCGCAACCATCGGCACCGATCCGGTGACAGGCGTCGGGCGCTTCACATACGGCAATGCCGATCTCCTGACGGGTGTGCCGATCATTCTGGTGATGGTCGGCCTTTTCGCCGTCGGCGAAATTCTGGAGCAGATCGCGACCAGGTCCGACGGCAGGGTCGTTACCGATCGTGTGACACGGCTGAAATGGCCGACCTGGGCGATCCAGAAGAAAACCGCCAAGGCCAATTTCATCGGTTCGGCCATCGGCGTTTTCTGCGGCATCATGCCGGGCGCGGGCGGCACTGTTGCGTCCTTCATGGCCTATGCGGAGGCGCGCCGCTTTTCGAAAACGCCCGAGGAGTTCGGCAAGGGCTCCACCGAAGGCGTGGCCGCACCGGAGGCAGCGAACAACGCCGACGCGGGCGTCGGCCTGATTCCTCTTCTGAGCTTCGGCATCCCGGCGTCGAACTCGACGGCCGTTCTTCTCGGCGGCTTCCTGATCCACGGACTCATTCCCGGGCCGGTTCTCTTCAGCAAGGATCCGACGCTGCTGTACGGCATGTTCTCCGGCCTGCTCGTTGCGTCGCTGGCGCTGATCCCCGCGGCATTTCTGACGCTGTCGGCATCGATCTGGCTGGTGAACCGGCCAAAGCCCTATCTGATGGCCTTTATCGGAGCGCTCGTTTTTTCGGGTGCTTACTCGATCAACAACAGCGTGTTCGATCTCGGTCTCGTATTGGCAGCCGGTGTGCTCGGCTTCGGCATGCGGTTTTTCGGGATGCCCATGCTGCCGACGATCCTCGGCCTCGTGCTCGGCTACATGATCGAGGCGAATTACCGCCGGTCGCTCGTCATATCCGGCGGCGACAACAGCATCTTTCTCGAGGATCCGATCGCGGTGGCGTTCCTCGGCTTCGCGGCGCTGTTTCTTGTCGGCTCGATCATCCGCGAGGTTCGTGACCGGAAAAAGAAAAATCGCGACATGGGAGTTGCAGCATGAATGCGAGTGCGGGACACATGAGCGTAGCGACAAGGCTCGCGGACTGGATCGCGGGACTCGACGACCAAAGCCTGCCCGCCGATGTCCGCGACATGAACGAGCGGCTTCTGCTGGACTTCGTGGGCCTCTGCGCGGCTGCCGGAAATACCGACTATGTTCGCGCGATCGTGGCCGCCGCCGAGCCGGGCGTATGCACGGCTTTCGGGCATCGGGAGCGCTTCGACATGTACGGCGCGGCGCTGATCAATGGCACGGCCGCGCATGGCGAGGATTTCGACGACACGTTCGAGGGCGGCCCTGTCCATTCCAGCGCGGTTGTGATCCCTGCGGTCTACGCAGCCTGCGAACGCTTCAATCTTTCGGGGAGCAGGGCGCTTCTCGGGACGGCGGTAGGCGTCGAACTGCTTTGCCGTCTCAGTCTTGTTGCGCCGAAGGCGATCCATAAGGCAGGTTTTCACCCCACCGCGGTGATCGGTACGCTGGCCGCCGCCGCCGGTGTCGGCGCGGCGCTCGGCCTCAGCCGCGATCAGCTTGCCTCTGCGTTCGGCGTCGCGGGCAGCATGTCGTCCGGCATCATCGAGTATCTGAAGGACGGAAGCTGGACGAAACGTATGCACGCAGGCTGGGCGGCGCAGTCTGGAATCCGTGCGGCCTTGCTGGCAAAGAACGGTTTTTCCGGCCCGCTGACCGTGCTTGAAGGCGAGCACGGCTTCTTCCACGGCTTTGCACCGAGCCGTACGCCGGACTTCGACGTGCTGCTGCGCGGGCTCGGCGAACAATGGCTGATGACGACGATCGCCTTCAAACCATATGCCTGCGGAACGATGACCCAGCCATACGTGGACTGCGCAATCGAGCTGGCTCAGCGTGGCGTACGCGCGGACGACATCGAGAGCATCGTGTGCGAAGTCGGCGAGGGGACTGTTCATCGTCTCTGGGAGCCGCTGGCAGGCAAACAGGCGCCGCCGAGCGGCTACGGCGGAAAGTTTTCGACGCCCTATTGCGTTGCCGTCGGCTTTCTCGAAGGCGCAGCCGGGCTTTCCGCCTTTGCGGACGACAAGGTACGCGATCCGCAGATTCTCGCACTTGCACGGAAGGTGTCGTATGTCATCGATCCGGCAAATCCTTATCCGGACCGCTTCACCGGCCATATCCGCGCGACGCTGAAGGACGGCACCGTGCACGAAATCCGCAGGGACAATATGCGCGGCGGGGCGTTCGATCCGCTGTCCCGCGAGGAGCTTAAGGCCAAGTTCACCGGCAACATGCTGTATGGCGGCTTCGACAAGCGCCAAGCGGAGGCTTTCCAGAAAGCGGCGGCCTCGGCCTTCGCCGCCGGCGATCTCGGCACGTTCAAAGGGTTTGCGCTGTCATGACAAGACCTCTCGATGGCCGGGTGGCGGTCGTCACCGGTTCGGGCCGGAACATCGGGCGCGAAATCGCACTAGCTCTGGCTGAAGACGGCGCGCGGGTGGTCGTGAACGCGCGCAGCTCCCGCGAAGAGGTCGAGGATGTCGCCGCAGCGATACGGAAAGACGGAGGCGAGGCACTCGCGGTGCTGGCCGATGTCAGCGACCCGGAACAGGTTGACAGGCTGATCGCGGAAACGATCAAGGCGTATGGCCGTCTCGATGTACTGGTCAACAACGCCGCGATCCGGCGCGAGGCGCCCATAGCGGAGATCGGTCTCGCGCAATGGCGTGAGGTGATGACGAGCATCCTCGACGCGAGCTTCCTGTGCGCACGCGCGGCTGCCGGCGTGATGACGGAGGGCGGCCGCATCATCAATATCGGCGGCCTGAGCGCGCATACCGGAGCGATCAACCGCGTGCATGTGGTCGCGGCGAAAGCGGGCCTCGTCGGCCTGACCAAGGCGCTGGCGATGGAGCTCGCCCCGCGCGGCATTACCGCCAACCTTGTCTCGCCGGGCCGGATTGCAACGGACAGGAGCAAGACGGGGGTTGCACACCCGACCCATCACAGCCAGCACAATTCGCCGCTCGGACGGGAAGGCACGCCGGAAGACGTGGCGGCCATGGTACGCCACCTCGCCGGACCGGGGGGTAGCTATATTACGGGGCAGACTCTTCATGTGAACGGAGGCATTTATCTGCCGTGATCGTGGTGCCGTCCGAAAGGTAAGGTCGTGCTGAGCAAAGTATGGGGGATTGTCTGGCCACTCGCCGTCGGCACTGCCGGCGGCGCCGTTTTTTATGTGCTGCACTTGCCGCTGCCCTGGACGCTCGGAGCGCTGACGGCCGTTGCACTGGTCGCGGTTCTCGGGCCGCCCTTCAAGATTCCGGCGCTCACCAACATCGCACGGCCTGTCGTCGGCGTGCTCGCCGGCAGTGCGTTCACCCCGGCAGTCGTGGGCCTGGTGTTCGGATGGTGGGAAGCGTTCGTTTACGTCATCGCCTTCTCATTCGTGATGACGGCTCTGGGATATCTGTATTTCCGGATGCTCGGCGGCCTCGATCACGCGACCTCCTTCTTCGCGTCCATGCCCGGCGGCCTCGGCGAGCTCAGCCTGCTCGGCGATCAGTTCGGCGGCAATGTGCGCAACCTCGTCCTGATCCACTCGATCCGCGTCGTTTCGGTGGTCTTTACGATTCCCCTCGCCGTGCAGTTCATCTTCGGAGCGCACGCTACGTCGGCCGCCGCGAGCGCGGCCGTACATGCGCCGGCGGGGTTGATCGACTGGGTCATTCTGGCGGCCTGCGGTGTCGGGGGCTATGCGCTTGCCCGCTATCTGAAATTTCCGGGCGGGCCGGTCGTGTCGTCGATGCTGCTGAGCGCGATCGTTCATGGCCTCGCCTTGACCGACGCGACGCCGCCAGTATTCCTTGTATCGGCGGTCCAGGTGGTCATTGGTTCGATCGCCGGTTCGCGCTTCGTTGGCATCAAATGGCGCGAGTTCGGCCGCCTGATCCTGCTGGCGACCATATGGACGCTCATCCTGCTGCTCTCGGCACTGGTCGCTGCGGTGGCGGGCGCGTGGCTTTTCGATCGGGACGTGGCCAGCATGCTGCTGGCGCTTGCGCCGGGCGGCATCGTTGAGATGACCGTCGTGGCCTATGCTTTCGGCTTCGAAACGGCATTCGTCATCGCCTGCCAGGTCTGCCGTGTCTTCGCTGTGCTGACCTTTGCGCCGCTGCTGGGTGCTGCGATATTCGGGCGTGCGAAACCTCCGCGGAAACCGGAGGAAAAATTCGAGGAACCCGATTGAGCGAGGATCTGCTCTTCAGTGTCGAGGACGGTGTCGCGACGGTGATCTTCAACCGGCCGCACGCCCGCAACGCCATGACATTCGCCATGTACGACCACCTGGCGGACATCTGCCACGGCGCGCTGGAAAACGGCTTGCGCGTCATCGTCCTGACCGGGGCGGGAGAAGCCGCGTTCGCCTCCGGCACCGACATCGCGCAATTCCGCGAGGTCCGTACCGCGGACGACGCGCTGGCCTACGAAGCCCGGATAGGGCGCGTGCTGAAGGCGCTGGAAGATTGCCCGGTGCCGACCATTGCCGCGATTGCCGGGGCCTGTACGGGCGGGGGAGCCGGCATAGCGGCCTGCTGCGACCTGCGCGTCGCGTCGTCGGACATGCGTTTCGGCTTTCCGATCGCCCGTACTCTCGGCAATACGCTGTCTCTTGAGAACTATGCCCGCCTTGCCGCTCTGATTGGACCGGCGAGGATCAAGGAGCTTATCTTTACGGCCCGGCTGATCGGCGCGGAGGAGGCAAAATCCTGGGGGCTGGTGAACGAGGTCGTCGCCCCGAAGAAACTCGGCGCGGCCGCATCCGATCTGGCGCACCGGTTGGCCGGGCATGCTCCGCTGACCCTGCGGGCAGCCAAGAAGGCTCTTTCGGCTCTGCGGCCGGGCGTCTCGCCGGAGCTGGCCCGGGAGCTCAACCTTTCCTGCTATCTCAGCGCCGATTTCCGTGAGGGGGTTGAAGCATTCCTTGAGAAGAGACCGCCGGTCTGGAAGGGCCGATGAAAGGTTTTGGTGAGGGGGCCTGCGCGCCGCGCAGGGCTCCCATTCACGAGAACATATACCCAACCTATGGCCTGCACGGCTAAGAACGGTCCCAAGATTCCTTGGAGATCGTGATGTCTTCTGCAGCAGCAGCCATTTCCGCAACCGCCTCGACCGGCGGTTCGTTCAATCCCCTTCAGAGCCTTGACGCCTTCTTGGAGCGCCTGGGCGCCGCCCGCCGCTGCGCTGCCGCCATCAGCGCCGACCGCCGGCCGGACAAGCGCGATCTCGCCGTCCTGGGCCTGGAGGGCCTGGACTTCGACAACCTGCCGCGCTGAAGCTTTTTCGCCCTGAATTGAAGCGGCGCTGCCCGGCCGGGCGGCGCCGCTTTTCGTTTATGCGGGCGCGAGCGCGGTCTGGAGCGCGTCGATCACGGCTTTGGTGACCGCGCGCGTACCCGCCGAGCCGCCGAGATCGGGCGGCATGACCTTGCCCTCCCGGGTCGTGTTCTCGATGGCGGCCATGATGCTGGCAGCGGCGGTCGGTTCGCCGAGATGTTCGAGCATCATCGCCGCCGTCCAGAACGAGCCGATCGGATTGGCGATGCCTTTGCCGGTGATGTCGAAAGCCGAGCCGTGGATCGGCTCGAACATCGAAGGTCCGGCGCGGGTCGGATCGAGATTGGCGGTGGCGCCTATGCCGAGACTGCCGGCCACCGCGGAGGCCAGATCCGACAGGATGTCGGCATGCAGATTGGTCGCCAGCACCGTGTCGATCGAGCCGGGCTTTAGCACCATGCGCGTCGTCATCGCATCGACCAGCATCCAGTCGACGTCGAGATCGGGATAGTCCGCCACGACGCGGCGGCAGTTGTCGTCCCAGAACACCATGCCGTGGCGCTGCGCGTTCGACTTGGTAACGATGGTGAGTTTCTTGCGAGGACGTGAGCGCGCGAGTTCGCAGGCAAACCGGCAAATGCGTTCGACGCCCGCGCGCGTAAAGACCGAGACATCCATGCCGACCTCGATCGGCAGGCCGGCATGTGCCCGGCCGCCGATTCCCGCATATTCGCCCTCGGAGTTCTCGCGCACGATCACCCAGTCGATCTCGGCGCCCAGCTCCGGACGCAGCGGACCCTTCAGGCCGGGCAGCAGCCGTGTCGGGCGGACATTGGCGTACTGGTCGAGGCCCTGGCAGATGGCGAGCCTCAGTCCCCACAGTGTCACGGCGTCGGGAATTTTCGGATCGCCGACGGCGCCGAAATAGATGGCGTCGAAATCTCTCATGCGTTCGACGCCGTCAGCCGGCATCATGACGCCGTTCTTGCGGTAATAGTCCGAGCCCCAGTCGAAATGCTCGAAATCGACCTTGAAGCCGTGTGCGCCCGCGACCGTTTCCAGAAGTTCGCACCCGGCGCCGATGACTTCGCTTCCGATGCCGTCACCCGGGACGGCGGCTATCTTGTAGGTACGCATTCTTGTGCCTCCCATTTATTCGATATTTGACGAGATTTTACGGAACAGGGCGTAGACGACGAGAATCGAAATCTCGACCATCGTGATCCGCATCACGTGGAACGCTGTTACGATCTCGGCATCGACGTTCATGGCCTGCGCGGTCAGCGCCATTTCCGTGACAGCGGCGGGTGCGACCGAAAGAAACGCCACCGAGAAGGAAAGGGGGGTCAGCACCGATAGGGTATATGCGCCCGCGGCCGCGGCGGCGATCATCATGACGGCCACGACGGCGGCGGCGAGGGCGACGCGCGGCAATTTCAGGATCAGTTCGCGTTCGAAGCGCGCTCCGAGGGATATGCCGATGGCGAGCTGACTGACGAGCATCAACGGCCACGGGATTGACACGACGAGCATGTCGGCAACGCCCAGAAGCCCGCCGAACAGCACGCCGCCGATGAGCCACGGATTGGGAAAACGAGTAAGGCCGAACAGCCGCGAGGCGATGTAACCCAGCACCAGCACGAGCGCGACGCTCGGAAGATCGCCGCGCGTCGTGTGCTGCACGGGAATGACATTGCCATGTTCGCCGAAGGCGAAGACGAGCAGCGGTACGGACAGAACAACGAGTGACACCCGTATCGCGTGGACGACCGCGACCGCGCTCGGATTGCCGCCGCGCCGCTCCGCGATATGGGCCATGTCCGCCATGCCGGCCGCCGCGGTGGCGAAGAAGGCGGTGGTGCGATCGACGCGGGCGAGCGGTGCCAGGAAGAAAGCGGCAATCGTGGTGACGATCATGACGCCCAATGTCGAGGCGATCATCACCGGCAGAAGCGCCAGCGTGGCCAGAATGACGGTGGCAGTGAACCGCAGGCCAACCGAGAGGCCGATCACGACCTGCCCGACTTCCCGGCCATGAGGAATGGCCATCAGTGGCAGCCCGGTCAGCGCGCCCAGCGAGCAAAACAGAAAAGGGCCCAGCATCCAGGCCAGCGGCATACGGATGGCGCTGGCGGCCAGACCTCCCGCCACGCCGATTGCGATCGTCAGGGCCAAGCGTGCCCACGGCCTGGTTTGCAGCCAGGCACATGCCCTCGCGTACCTTTGCGCCATTCCCTGTCCGGTCTGCGGTGCGCGCTGTCGACCGGAGCAGCAATACTGCCGGGCGAGAAACGCCGGACGCCGATTGGAGCTTTGTCTCCAAAAATTGTCAACGATTCAAAAGTCGCTCTGGGAGACATGCCGGCTTTTTCTGCTGTAAGCCGCAGATTAAAAGCGCTCCATCTCACATAGAATGTTGACAGTTGACGCTTACGGGATCACGCTCCCTGGTGACCGAGCACTCCGCAATGCGGGGGCGGCGAATTCGTCGCCGCCTTCCAACCAGACGGGCCGGTCGGGAGGAATTCGATGACCAAACTGACGAGACGCGATGCTCTTAAATTTACCGGCGGCGGCATCCTGGCCGCCGGCGTTATCGGCATGCCGCATATTGCCCGTGCCGCGTATCCGGACCGCCCGGTCAATATCGTCGTGCCTTTCGCGACCGGCGGCTACAATGACCGCCTGTCACGCGCATTTGCTCCTCATCTCGAGAAGGCGCTCGGCCAGCCGCTCGTGATCGCCAACAAGCCGGGCGCGGGTGCGCAGCTCGGTCATACATACGCGCTGCAGCAGCCGAACGACGGCTACACCATCCTGTGCACCTCGGCTTCGCCGTATATCCCGCTGTCGATCCTTCTGCAGGGCGCGCCCTACAAGAACGAAGACTTCCACATGATCAACCTGCCGTCGCGCGACTACACCCTCGCGGCCACATCGAGCGGCAGCAGCCTCAAGGATTTCAAGGAAGTCATCGACAAGCTGAAGGCCGATCCAGGCAGCCTCAGCATCGGTGTCCAGCCGGCATCGGCCGACTACGCCAACCTCATCCTGAGCATGCAGGCGGCTGGTATCGATCCGACAAAGCTCCGCATCGTGACCTATGACGGCGGCGGACCGAACCGCAACGCGGCGGCCGGCGGCCAGGTCGATGTCGGCTTCGTTGGCGGCGAAGGCTTCCTGCCGATCAAGGAGAAGATCAAGCCGCTGGCGATGTTCGCGGCCGAGAAGGTGGACTGGTTCCCGGATGCGCCGCTCATCGGAGATTCGGGTCTCAAGACCGACTTCGTCGAAGGGTCGCAGCGCGGCTGGGCGGTTTCCACCGCGCTCATGAAGGAGCAGCCGGACATCTACAAGGTGATCGAGGAAGCCGTTTCGAAGGCGAGCCAGGATCCGGCTGCTGTCGAGGCATTGAAGAAGCAGCAGCTTTCAACGACCTGGTATGGTCCGGAAGCCTCGAACAAGGCCTTCAAGGAAAACGCCGAAAAAATGGCGAAATACATAGACCTCCTGAAGTGACGCGACGTTCCCGGAGCGGCTTCGGCCGCTCCGGCTCTATTTCATGCCAGGCGGGAGTGGCGGCATGCGCATCGGGAACCATACATACAAGGTCGACTACGGCCATTTGATCTTTCTGACAGCCATTGGCGGATATGTGACGTGGTACTTGACCAACACGATGTCCGTCTCAACCCATGTGAACAACATCCTTCTGGTCGCGCCGGTCTCGGTGTTCGCACTGTTGATGCTGCTGTGTGTCGTGCCGCAATGCATCCAGCGTGCGGACGCCGCCGAAGAGCAGGCCAAGCCGGAACAGTATGATCCGCTTTCTCCGAAACTCCCGACGGAGCGGCGGCAGGTGGCGCGCATGCTTATGCTCGGCGGGGCGCTCGGCGTATTTGTGTTCTCGTTGGCCGTTATCGGCTTCGATGTCGCGATCTTCCTGTTTGCGCTGGCGGCCATGGCGATCTGCGGTGAGCGGCGTCCGCATCATCTCGTTCCGTTCGCCGCCATCATTGCCGTCGTCCTGGTCTACGGGTTCAAGGCCCTCATGCCTTACCCGATGCCTACGTTCTTTCTCTAGGAGTTCGCGGTGTTTGATTTCGGTGCCTTTTCCGATGCCCTCGGCATCATGGCGACGTCCGCAGGCTCCTGGGGCTGGATCGTTCCCGGTCTGATCGTCGGTCTCGTATTCAGCGCCATTCCCGGCGTGTCGATTACGATGGCCATGGCGATCGTGCTGCCGATGTCGCTGTACATGGATTTCTTCTCGGCGGTCGTCTTTCTGACGTCGGTCTATACGGGCGCCGGCTTCGGCGGGTCCGTTCCCGCCATCCTGATGAACATTCCCGGCTCGCCGGCGTCCTATGCGACGACGTTCGACGGCTATGCGATGTCGCTGAAGGGACAGCACAACGAGGCGCTCGGCTACGCGCTGTTCGCATCGACCATCTGCGGCATCTTCGGCTATCTGCTGCTTCTGCTGGTCGTCGAGCCGCTGGCCGACATCGTGCTCGGCATCGGCCCGGTCGAGATGTTCGCCGTCGCGATCTGGGGCATGTTGCTACTTGGATCGCTCGGATCGAAATACATCACGCGAGGTCTGCTCGCCGCGGCGCTCGGCATCCTGATCGGAACGGTCGGCATGAACACCGCCGGCTTCATCCGCGGTACGATGGGCATTCCCAATCTGCTCGACGGTGTTTCGCCGGTTCCGGCCATGATCGGTCTTCTCGCCGCAGGCCAGCTGCTGACGCTGGCGAGCAAGGACTATATCATCGATGCGGAAAGCTCTCGCGAAGTCAGCCTCAAGCGGATTCTTGCCGGCTGCTGGGGCACGATGCGCTATCCGGGCGTGCTCTTCCGCGGCTCGATCATCGGCATCATCATCGGCGCCGTGCCGGGCGTGGGATCGTCGATCGGCAACCTGATCGCCTATGCCGAAACGAAACGCACGTCGAAGGACAGCAATACATTCGGCAAGGGCAATCCGAAGGGCGTCATCGCGGCGGAATCCGCGGTCGCCTCGGCGGAAGGCGGCTCGATGGCGACCATGCTCGCGCTCGGCATTCCGGGCGGCGGCGCGACGGCGATCCTGCTCGCCGCGTTCATGATGCACAACATCGTGCCGGGGCCGAGCTTCATCCAGTCGCAGAAGCCGATGGTCTACGCGATCATCCTGAACAACATCGTGCAGGCCATTGCACTGCTCGGTGTCGGCATCGGATTTATCTATGTCGCCGCGAACATCGTTCGCGTGCGTACGCGATACATTCTTCCGGTTATCCTGGTGGTCGCGACGCTCGGTACATATGCCGTCGATGGCCAGGTCGCCGGTCCGATCACGCTGTTCATCTTCGCGATGCTCGGCTTCGCGCTCGTCCGCTATGAATATCCCGTTGCGGCGGTCGTGGTCGGCATTCTTCTCGGACGCATGCTCGAGACGGAGTTTCTGCGATCCTACCAGCTCTCGGGAGGCGATCCGCTCTATCTGTTCCAGCGGCCGGCGGCGCTCGCGATCGTCGGCATCATGCTGGCTTCGCTCGGCATGACGGCGTGGGGCAAGCGCAAGCAGGCAAAGCAGGAAGCCGAGGAAGAGGCAGCGATGGTGAGGCTGCAGCAGGAGCAGGCCGTGGCCGGCGCGCGGAAGTAGGAAAACAGCTGCCGGCTCAGGCCGGCAGCTTCAGATCCCGAAACTCGGCCCGCTCCTGCGGGTCGAGCTGTTTCATGAGGCCGATTTCCCAGGCGAGATAACGCAGCGAGGCCTCGCGGTCGCCATCGTGACGGCTGTGCGTGAACCAGATGCGGTCGATGGCGCGCTCGCGCGTGAACGGCGCCGCCGCTTCAAGCGTCCATCCTGCCTCTTTGCATTGCGCGGGACTGTCCGCGAGCACGACGCATTCGATGCCGCGTTCCGCGAGATCGAGCGCTGCGGCAGCAGTCACGTCCGGCTCCCCGAACAGCACGGCACGCTGCGTGTCGTCCGAAATATCGGCGTCGAGCTTCGGCCGGATCGTCCACGCCGCGCCGGCCAGGTGGGACGTTTCATAATCGGCCGAGGCCCGCAGATCGAGCAGCCGTGCGCCCTTCGTCCTTACCAGGTTCATCGCCTGCCGGGCGTCGACTTCCTGCACGGCTGGGGGAAGGACCGGCTTGGCCAGAGGCGCTTTTACCGCTTCCGTGTCATCAAGCGCGACGACATGCGGCTCAAAGCCCAAAGTGGTTAGGAACAGCGCCGCAAGCGCGGCGCGCAGTCCCGTGTCATCGACAAGGATCAGCCGCGCATGACGGACGCCAACATATTGGTCCGTTGCTTGGACGAGCTGGCCGCCGAGCACAGGCGTCGCGCCGGGGCAGGGGTTGCGGGCTTGCTCGTCGGCGGTGCGAAGATCGAACAGGAAAGTGGTGCGGGTCCGTTCCGCCAGCATCCGGGAGGCCGTTTCCGGAGAAACAAACGAGACCCCGGCCTCCTTGAGACGCATGGCGCGGCGGCGGCTGGCGTCGAAACCCGCTGCGTCAAGCTCGGGAAACGGATCCGGGCTTGCGCCGCGATCGAGCGTGAAACCGGCGAGCGCCCAGCCCTGGGTTCCGTTTTCCAATGCATAAACCGGATTGCGAACGCCGGCAGCACGCAAACCCAGAACGCCGAGAATGCCGCGTGTTCTCCCCGCGCAGGTAACGACGATTGGTGTCGTGTCGTCGTCCGCCACGGCGTCGAGCCGGTGCGCGAGTTCGCCATTCGGCAGGCAGCGAGCGCCCTCTATCCTGAACTTGCGGAATTCTTCAGGCGGGCGCGCATCGAAGAACCGGAAGTGCGCCCTGCCATCCATCCACCTCGCCAGCGTGGGGGCGTCGATGAAATCGGGGTGATGGTCGTGTTCGAGGATCTCCCCCAGTGTCTTGCTTGGAACATTGACGCCGGCATAGACAGAAAAACCGGCGTTGCGCCACGCGGCCATGCCGCGCCCGACGATGCGGATGTCGGTATATCCGCAGTCGGCGAGGCGCTTTTCGGCACGCTCGGAAACGCCGTCGCCATCGTCGATCAGAACGACAGGGACATCGAGCCGCGGCACAAGCCGAGCGATGCGATGCTCAAACCGGCTGTAGGGGCATGGAACGGCGAAGAGGGGGTGGCCTTCGCCGTAGGCGAACGCCTCCCGGATGTCGAGAAAAGCGACCTCCGTGCCGGAATGAACGAGCTGCTTTGCCGCGCCAGCGGATATTCTCACGACGCCGGTTCACCACGGAAAAAGCGCCAGAAGGCGGCGTAGACCAGATCCGGCCGGTGCTCGGCCGGATAATGACCGGTCGGTATGGGAAAACCCTGAAGATCGTCGGCCCATTCGGACCAGGCTTTCATGACCTTGAAATGCCGTCCGCAATGGCTGTTGTCGCCCCACAGAACGAGCGTGGGGCAGGCGATTTTCCTTTTCCCGTAATCGGCGGTGTCCATCGCAAGATCGACCGTGATCGTCGCGCGGTAGTCCTCGCAAACGGCGTGGATCTGCTCTGGCGTCGCGCAGCGTACATATTCCTCCATCGCCTCGGCGGTGAAGATTTCCAGCCCGACTCCCTTCTTGTTGAGCTTGTAGCGCATGTAATAGTCGAGATCGGCGCCGAGCAGCTTTTCCGGGAAGGGCGCCTTCTGCGCCATGAAGAACCAGTGGTAGCTTTCGGACGCCCAGCCGAGCGTGATGTTGTTCAGCACATGATGGGTCGGCACGATGTCGAGCGCGGAATAGCGCGTGATGCGCTCGGGCCGATCGAGCGCCATGCGAAAGCCGACACGCGCGCCGCGATCATGGCCCGCGACCGCGAACTGATCGTGACCGAGCGTGTCCATGACCTCGAACGCATCCTCGCCGATGGCGCGGAACGAATAGCCGGAATGATCCTCGCCGCCATCCGGCTTGGAGCTGTCGCCGTAGCCGCGCATGTCCATCGCAACGACCGTGAAGTCTCGGGCGAGGGACGGCGCGATCTTGTGCCAGCTGACGAGCGTCAGGGGATTGCCGTGGATGAGGAGGAGAGGCGGCCCGCTGCCGGCGATCGCGACGTTGATCTCGGCGCCGCGCGTCTTGATGCGCCGGCGCTCGAATCCTTCCATCAGCGATTTCGTCTGGATGAGTTCCGGAACCTTGGCCTCTGTAAGCATCGTTTCCTCCCGCACGCGCTTACGCGCACAGCTTCATCAGTTCCCGAATGTCCTTGAGCCTCTCGAGAGAGCGAACCGTCTCGACGATCTTTTCCGCCTTGTCCGTCGGCCATTTGGCGAATTCGGCGCATCCGCGGAACTTGTCCGCGCATTCGTCGTAGCTCATCGGGTTGGCGGGGCTGCCCTTGCCGAAATCGGCGCGGCCGGAAATCGTGCGGCCATCCTTCATGTGGATGTCGATGATCGTCGTCATCTTGTCGTAGCCGGCCGCTTCCGCTTCCGGATGGACGTGGAAATTGACGCGTTCGATCATCGCCTTGACGTCCGGGCGTTCGACAACTTCGTCCGTGAACTCGGGCAGGCCGCCGCGACCGTCGAGCAGAAGAATGGCCATGCAGAACTCCATCGAGAACTTCGCCTGAAGCTCGTTCTTCGGATGGTGATGGATGAGGGCGTTCGGCATGTTCTGGTTGGTGCCGACATCGACGCGTTCCACGTCTCCGGCCTTGATGCCGTGTTCGCGAATGAGACGCAGCAGCTCCGTCATGCCGGGATGGGTGAGGGAGCCCGACGGATGCGGCTTGATCGAGACGCCGGGCGAGGCGAACGTCCACGGGTGCCCCAGCTTGCCGGCGATCGCACCAGGATCGAAACCGCCGCCGGCGGCCTGGAAGAAGCCGCGCGGGGCTTCGAGAATCTTGTCGGTCGTCGTCCAGCCAAGTTCGGCGAAATCGGCGGCGACAACGCCGCTCTCCGACGAGCGTCCGGCGTGGAACGGCTTCATCATCGTGCCGAAATTCTCACGGAGACCCGCCGACTGGCTGCCGGCACAGCCGAGCGCGCGCACCGTCTGTTCCAGGTCGAGCCGTTTCAGTTTGGACGCCGCGGCCGCAGCGGCATAGGTGCCGCAGGTCGCGGTGGCGTGGAAACCGTGCTGGTAATGACGCGGATTGATGGCTTCGGCGATCTTGCACTCAAGCTCGACGCCGAGGTGATAGGCGAGCATGACGTCCGTTCCCGAGGCGCCAATGGCTTCGCCGACCGCCAGAGCCGCAGGCAAAGCGGGCGCGGTCGGGTGGGTCAGAAGGCCGTACACACGGTCCTTGCCGACCGCGAGCTGGGTGTCGTCATAGTCGTCGGCATGAATGCCGACGCCATTGGCGAACGCGGCAAAGCGCGGCGAGACTTTCATACGCATGCCGATGACGGTGGACGGCCCATCCTTGATGCCGGCATGGGAGAGGTACGACCGGACAAGTTCGCCGCTCTTCGCGACAGAGCCGGACAGCGCAAGGCCAATGCCGTCGAGGATCGATTTCTTGCCGATCTCGATCACATCGGCGGGCACAGAGGCCGTGTCGACGATGAATTCGGCGGCCTGCTTCGTGAGGCCCTCGACGGCGGGCCGGTCGAGCGCCGGGTTGGTCTGGTGAACCGTCATTGTTCGTTTCCTTGTTCGAGTGTCAGGACGCAGGCGTCAGGTCGCGCGTCTTCTGTTTGACGATATTGGTGAGCGCGTCGCCGGCTTCGCTGGTGGAAGCCTTGCCGCCAAGATCGCGGGTCAGGCTCAGGCCGTCGGCGAGAACGGTCTCGATGGCGGCCTCGATTGCGGCGGCCGCCTGTTCCTCACCGAGATGGCGAAGCATCATCGCGCCGGACCACACTTGGCCGATGGGATTGGCGATACCCTTGCCGGCGATGTCCGGCGCCGAGCCGTGAACCGGCTCGAACATCGAGGGATATTTCTTCTCCGGGTTGATGTTCGCACCGGGGGCGATGCCGATCGAGCCGACAACGGCCGGGCCGAGATCGGAAAGAATGTCGCCGAACAGGTTCGAGCCCACGACGACGTCGAACCAGTCCGGATTGCGGACGAAATGCGCGGTCAGGATGTCGATGTGATAGCGGTCCGCGCGGATATCGGGGTATTCGGCGGAAATCGCCTCGAAGCGTTCGTCCCAGTACGGCATCGTGTGGCTGATGCCGTTGGACTTCGTCGCCGACGTGACATGTTTCTTGCGCGTCTTCGCAAGCTCGAAGGCATAGCGCATCACCCGGTCGCAGCCGCGACGGGTGAAGACCGACTGCTGCATGCAGAGTTCACTGTCTTCGCCCGCGTACAGACGTCCACCGATCTCCGAATATTCGCCTTCGTTGTTTTCGCGCACGACATAGAAGTCGATGTCGCCCGGCTGCCGGTTTTTCAGAGGGCTATCGACGCCCTTCAGAAGCTTTACCGGCCGGAGGTTTATGTATTGATGGAAGCCGCGGCGGATGGGGATCAGAAGCCCCCAGAGGGACACGTGGTCCGCCACGCCCGGGAAGCCGACGGCGCCGAGATAGATGGCGTCGAAATCGCGGAGCTGGGCCAGGCCGTCCTCGGGCATCATCGCGCCAGTCTTGAGGAAGCGCTCGCAGCTCCAGTCGAACTGCTTCCATTCGAGACGGAATTTGCCGTTGGTCGCGGCGTCGAGAACCTTTTGCCCTTCCGGCAGGACTTCCTTGCCGATTCCATCTCCCGGAACGACGGCGATCCGATACGTGCGCATGAATCCTCCCCGGCGCTATTGCCTGCGCCCGCCGAGAACCGTGCTTATCTCCCTGCATATTGTCAACAATTATTTGAAGTGCCGGTTAGCGCGGCGGGTCGCTTTCCAGCAATAAATATAAGTGAAATCATCGTGATAAAGAACGATTCGTGTGTCGTTATTCCGGAGTCGTCCGAAGTCATTAGTTGACACTTAGTCAGCTTCGCGCACAGATGGGGTCAACCTTGGACTGCGGAGATTTTGTGATGGCGACCAACCCAGTAATTGCGATCGTGCCCGGTGATTGTACGGGCATCGGCCCCGAACAGACGGCCAAGCTTTTCGCGGCCGGTCGCATGCGGGACGTCGCGCGGATGGTGGTCGTCGGCGACATTCGCGTTCTTGAACTCGGCGCGAAGCAGGCGGGGGTGGATCTCAACTTTCGCCGTTACCAGTCGCCCGCCTCGGTGGATTGGGACGCCGACGGCGTGCCTGTGGTCGATCTTGGCAATGTCGATCCGGAGAAGATGAAAATCGGCGAGGCCGATCCGGCTTCGGGCAAACTGACGGGGGACACGCTGGCGCGGGCGATCGAGTTCGCCAAGCAAGGGGAAGTGGACGCCATCACCTTCGCGCCGCTGAACAAGCAGGCGATGTTCAAGGGCGGATGGGAGTTCCCCGACGAACACAAGATGTTCGCGCATCTTCTCGGCCACACCGGCATGTTCAGCGAGATGAACGTGCTCGAGGGGCAATGGATGACGCGCGTGACCTCGCATGTCTCGCTGCGCACCGCGATCGATCAGGTGACGTTCGATTCGATCTGCCGCGCCCTGACGCTTGCAAATGACACGCTGCGCAAGGCGGGCATTGCCAAGCCGCGCATTGCTGTTGCGGCGCTGAACCCGCATGCGGGCGAGGGCGGGCTTTTCGGCACGGAGGAGATCGAAATCATCAAGCCCGCCGTCGACGCCATGCAGAAGAAGGGCATTGACTGCAAAGGCCCGTTCCCGTCCGACACGGTTTATCTGAAGGCTTTTGCCGGGGACTATGACAGCGTTCTGGCGATGTATCATGACCAGGGTCAGATCGCGACGAAACTGAAGGGCTTCAACAAGGGCGTGACGATCACGGCGGGGCTCGATGTCGTCTTTACGACGCCGGCGCATGGTACGGCGTTCGACATTGTCGGGAAGGGTGTCGCCGATATCGGCGCCTATGAATCCGCTGTCCGTCTTTCCGCGAAGATCGCCGCCCGCCAGATGGCCGACCAGTTCGGCGATCTTCCAAGCGAATAGGAAAAGGAAAGAACGGCACGCCGGATCGAGCCGGCAGAACGAGAAAAGGCCCGGGGACGTTCCCCGGGCCTTTTGCGTTTCTATCAGGCGGTTACTTTATCCATACGAGCCATGATTTCACGGCCCTCGATCATGTCCTGCAGGGTGCCGAAGGCATTCATGTAGTGACCCTGGAAACCGAGCTTGTCGAGCTTTGCGAACAGGCCGGCGAAGTCGAAGTCGCCTTCACCTGGCCGGAGATGTTCTTCCTTGCCGTTGCGCCAGCAGTCGGCGAGGCGGACTTCGTCGCAGCGCGTGATATCGAACGCTTCGAGGAACGCGTCGACCCCGTCCTCGACGATGTGTGCATGGTTGGCGGTGAAAGCCCAGCGCAGTTTCGGCGAGTCCAGACGGTCGAAATAGTATTTCGTCTCTTCCACATTGTGCGCGAGGTAGTGGACCTCGGCGTCGTCCGGCTCCCAGTTCATGTTCTCGAGGAGTAGCGTGAGATCGATCTTCTCGGCGTAATCGACGAGCCGCTGGATGCGCTCCACTCCGGCTTCCATTCGCATCTTGATGTCGGAGGTGAAGTGATATCCCGCGTGGATGACCATCCATTCGCCGCCGAGCAGCTTGCAGGCGTCCATATGGCCTCGAAGATAGCGTTCGACGCCATCGCGGACATGCGGGGCGACTTCCGCCATGTTGACGGCGGACATCGTATGGATGCCGACATGAATGCCGTGCTTGTCGCAGATATCACGGATGCCCTTTACACGCTCCGGAGTCAGCGTTTCGATGGCGTTGGGCGCGACGTCGATCTTCAGATCGAGATATTTGATGCCGTGCTCGACGGCGGCGGCCAGCCCGTCTTCAATCTTGTTGCGCTGTCCGAGATCGACGCCGATGCGGTCTCTGAGGGAATCCATGTAACGTCTCCGTTGTCGAATGAAGTTTATTCTGCCGCTTGCACGGTTGTTTGTGTTGCCGCACGCCTGCGGCGGCGGAAATTCATCACAATCGTAATGGCGACGAACAGCACGGTGAGGCCGAGCAAGGTTGCCGACAGGGGATCCTTGATGAAAATGGAGTAGTCGCCGTAACCCAGATCGACGGCGCGCCGAAAATTACGCTCGACGATTCCGCCGAGAACCAGCGCCAGGACCAGGGGCAGGATCGGGAAGCGGAGAACACGCATCACGTATCCAAGCACGCCCATGCCAACCATGAGGACGATGTCCATGACGTTCTGGTTGATCGAGTAAATACCCGATGACACCAGCGCGATGATGAAGGCCATGAGGAAGGCTTTCGGCCGGTTCACCAGCCACAGGCAAGGCGGCAGCATGACGAAGCCGAGCACGAGCTGCGACAGGTTGGCGATGAACAGGCCCCCGAACAGTCCGTACACGAACTGAGGATCGCGGGTGAGGAGGGCGGGGCCCGGCTCGATGCCGTGCAGGATCAGGCCGCCGAGGAGCACCGCCGTCGATCCGGAGCTGGGGATGCCGAATGTCAGCGTCGGGATGAGCGCGGTGGCGGCCACCGTGTTATTTGCGGCTTCGGGAGCGGCGATGCCTTCGGGAGATCCCTTGCCGAACTCTTCGGGATGCTTCGACCAGCGCTTCGCCTCGTTGTAGGACAGGAAGGACGCGAGCGTCGCGCCGCCGCCGGGCGTCACGCCGTCGAAGGTGCCGATGCCCGTGCCGATCAGCGTGGCCGGCCAGATGCGTTTCCAGGTCGCGCGATCGGGCAGTTTGATGCGCAGCCGCGTCGAGGTCTTGTTCCAGTCCGGCCGGCTCGTCTGTTCGAGCAGCTCCGCCATCGCGAACATGCCGATCAGAACCAGAATGGCGTCGATGCCGCCGAGCAGTTCCGCCGACCCAAAGGTGAAGCGCTGCACGCCGGACAAGGGATCGATCCCGATGGTCGAGATGGCGAGCCCGGCGATTGCAGCCAGGAAGCCCTTGATGAGCGAACCTTCGGAAAGGGTTGCAATCAGGCTGAGGCCAAACACTCCGAGCGCGAAATAGGCCGGCGCCGTGAAATAGAGCGCCACTTTGGACAAGGGGCCCGTCAGCGCGACGACGAGAATCATTCCGATGAGACCGCCAATCACGCCGACGACGAGCGAGATGCCCAGTGCTTCGGCGCTTTTGCCCTGCTTGTGCATCTCGTAGCCGTCGAGGACTGTCGTTACGGCGGCGCTTGTGCCGGGTGTACGGATCAGGATCGCGGGAATGGAGCCGCCATATTCCGCACCGACATAGGTCGACGCGAGCAGGATGATCGCCATCGTGGGGTCCATGCCGAACGTGAACGGCAAAAGCAGCGCCATGGTGATCGAGGCCGAAAGGCCGGGCAGGGCGCCGCCGATGATGCCCCAGGCGACGCCGATCAGGGCGTACACCACTGCCGGGGTGGCGAATATCGTGTGCAAGGCGATGTTGAAGCCGTCCATGTCTGTCTCTCTGGCGCGTTTGCAGCGCGGTTCAGGCGAACGGAAGGAAGTGGGATGCGGCGAACCGGCTGAAGATGCCGAGCGGCATGTGGATGCCTAGGAACACCATGAAGAACAGCCAGAAGAACAGCGCGCCGCCGACCGCCACCGCTACCGACAGCAGCGACAGGCGGTAGCCCTGATATACCGACACGGCGAGGATCAGCAGGCCGATCGCGGCCGGGTAGCCGACGACCTCCAGCGCGATGATGAAGATCGTGACGATACCGAGAAGGCCGAGGGCACGGCGATGTGCCGTCCAGTTGAAGATGTCCGGAACATCGGGATCGGGTGACGACGCGGAGGCCGGCCGGGCGGACAGCCTCCACGAGACCAGGTTCTGGATGATGAGAGCGGAGGAAAGCAGACCGCCCGCGATTGCCAGCAGTTTCGGAAAGGCGGCGGAGGTGACGGTCGTGTCGAGAATGCTTGAGGGCATCGCATCGGCGGTCAGGTAGTAGCCAACCGACAGGCAAAGCAGGACAAGGCCCGAAATAGCGTTCGCAAACATGACCGTCACTCCCCGCGCTTACTTCTTCTTCAGACCCATTTCCGTGAAGAACGCATCCAGGTCGGCTGCGAACTTGTTGGTCAGATCATTGAACTGGGCGGCCGTCAGATAGCCGTAGCTGCCGCTGTTCTTGACGTAGAAGGCCTTGTATTCGGGATCGTCGAGGATGAGCTTGATCGCCTTTTCCCACGCTTCGGTGATTTCCGGCGGAGTGCCCTTCTTGACAACGAAGCCGCGCCAGCCGATCGCCGTGACGTCTACGCCCTGTTCCTTGGCCGTCGGTACATCGGGATAGTTGTTGAGCCGCTCGTCCATGACGGCCGCGATGATGCGCATCTTGCCTTCGGCAACCTGAGCCTGGATGTCCTGGGCATCGCCCGACCCGATATCGACGGCGCCGCTGAGCACGCTCAGGACGAGCTGGCCGCCGCTGTCATGGGTCGCAACGACCATGTCGAGTCCGGTCCGTGCCTTGAACGTCTCTACGACCATTCGGTCGATGGAGGCGGCAGTGCCGGCACCGAACTTCAGTTTGCCAGGGTTGTCCTTGGCATATTTGACGACATCCTGAAGGGTCTTGAACGGGCTGTCCGCACGTACATAGAAGATCGGGGCGTCATACAGCGTGTTCACGACCGGCTGCATGTCCGTGTAGGAGTAGGGCGGGTTGCTGAGCACCGACACAACGACGTGCTGGGTCGATACGCCGTAGAGCAGCGAACCATCGGTATCGCCTTCCATGATGCGCCGCATCGCGTTCGCGCCGCCGGAGCCCGGGACGTTCTCGACCACGAAATTGATGCCCCATTTCGGCCCGAGATATTTCACGAGATTGCGCAGAAACACGTCGCCGCCGCCGCCCGGGCCGGAACTCGTGATCAGGGTCACCGTCTTGTGCGGATAATCCGGATAGGCCGGATCCTTCGCGAAGGCCGCGGTGGACAGCGCAAAAGCGCCCGCCGCCAGGGCGAATACGCCCTTTCGATATAGGTTCATGAATTCCTCCCAGAATTCGGAGCTTGACTGCCCCTGATGGCCGGTTTCGTTACATGCCCGACCATTGCATTCATAATTCAGTCGCGGATCAGAGATTGTCAACAAAGAAGTGGTATTCTGCCGTCAAATGAGCCAAACTTGGCCTAGTGGAGGGTTCATTGTCTACAATGCTTGACAACATGACACAGAGCGATCGTGTGTTCGGGCTCCTCGAAGCAGAAATTGTCAGCGGCCGACTGCCCATGGGCGCCAAACTCGGCGAGGAAGTGCTGGCGGCGCGGCTGGGCGTGAGCCGGGGTCCGCTGCGCGAGGCGCTGCGCCGGCTTGAGGGCCGCTCGCTCGTCGAACGCACGGCGCACGCGGGCGCGCGTGTCGTGAACCTCAGCGAAGCTGCCCAGATGGAGCTCTATGAGGTTCGCAGCGCGCTGGAGGGATTGGCTGCTCGCCTCGCAGCCGAAAGAGCATCCGACGCGGAACTCGCGGCGATTGCCGATCTGCTGGCCCGGCAGAAGGTCCGCAGCGCGAAAAATGACGACACCGAATATTCGCAGGGCGTCGAGCGCGACGACTTCCACTACCGCCTTGCCATGGCGAGCGGCTCGGAGCGGCTGCAGCGGCTGCTGTGCGGGGATCTGTACTCACTGATGCGGCTATGTCGGTACAAGACGTGGTCGATCCCTGGCCAGCGCAAGTCGCATCAGGACCACGAGCGCATCCTCGAGGCCATTCAGAATCGCGACGGCGAACTGGCTGAATTGCTGATGCGGCGGCACGTCTGGATCGCGCGCAAACGGTTTATCGTCGCCGGTACCGGAGGCGATCCCGAGCTGTAACAACGGAAATTCTGTTACTTCGGCGGGCGTTGATTTTGGGAGACGGGATTCGTGGAAAATCTGCTGAGACGGAAACTTGAGAGCGGCGCGACCGTAACCGGGATGATCAGCTTCATCGGCGCACCGATGGTGGTCGAGGTCATGGCGCGTGCCGGCATCGACTTCGTCATTATCGACATGGAGCAGTCCCCACTGGAACTGGATCGTCTCGCACATATCGTCCGCGCGGCTGATGCGGCGGGCATATCGCCGTTTGTCCGCGTGCCGGAGCTCAATACAAGCCTCATAAACCGGATATTGAATCTCGGCGTGCAGGGCATCGTGCTACCGCATGCGACGCGGGAAAGCTGCGAGACGCTCGTTCAGGCCGTACGCTACGCCCCCGAAGGCACGCGCGGCGCCTGTCCGATCACCCGCGCATCGAGATACTGGCCGGATGACTGGAATGCATACGCGGCGCGATCGAACAGTGAGATCATGCTGCTGCCGCTTCTGGAAGACAAGGAATCCATAGACGATTTCGAGGCCATCGCGTCGGTACAGGGCATCGACGCGTTCTTTGTCGGGCCATACGATCTGTCGGTCTCCATCGGCGTCCCCGGAGCAGGTTTCGACAATCCGAAAATGTCGGAGGCGCTGGATCGCGTTCTTGCGGTCGCCCGCGAGAACGGGAGCCGGGTCTTCACGACTGTCGGCGACCGTCAGGAGAAGGCCTACACCAGGGCTCTGATCGATCGCGGCGTCGGAGGTGTCATCTTCGCGACGGACGGGCTGGTGTTCCTCCATGCGTGTAAACGCCTGGTGGAGGCGGTAGCGCCCTCCGCAACGAGCTGAGATTCCAGCCGTCGCAGCGGCTGGAATTGGTCACCTGATCAGAACGAAATGAGGCCCAGCATCTGCTGGAGCAGCGTCTTCTCGACACCGGTGGTCGGCGTCTTGCGGCTGATAAAGTCGAACACCACACGATCCTGCAGGCCGTAGTTGGCGACGCGCTCGACGCGGCCGTCCTTGTCGAAATAGACGGCGACGATGCGCCGGTCCTCGATCTCGGGCTTCATGAAGCGCATCGTGCGCTTCTCGGTCTGCGAGATATAATAGAAGACCTCGCCGGAGACCGTTGCGGTGGTCGACGGCGTGCCGAGCACGACCATGACCTGCTCCTTGCTGGAGCCGACCGGGATCTGGTCGAGCGAGCTTTCCGGGACGACCTGGCCACGGACCTGGGTTTCCGAGACGCTCATGCAGGCGGACAGCGCGAGCGCGGAAGCGGCGACCACAGCCGGAAGCGCCGCGCGGCGGAGTTTACCCTTCAGAACCATCCCCAAACCCCTCCTCAACGGCGGACTTGCCCGCCGGGGCATCATGCCCTAGCCCGTCCCGGCGGCCTGCGCAACGGCGCACCGCTCAGGAGGCTCAGTATGATTTTCCGCCTGTGGACGTCCCGCAAGAACCGCGAGAACGAGGCGCGCGTGCACGCGATCTACGCGGCGATCGTGGCACAGGCGCGGCAGCCGGTGTTCTACGCGGAGCTCGGCGTGCCGGACACGCTGGAAGGCCGTTTCGAGATGCTGCTTGTCCACGCCTATCTCTACATGCGCCGGCTGAAGGACGAGCCGGCCGCGGAAGAGACCGCGCGGCAGGTGATCGAGACCATGTTCGAGGACATGGACCATTCGCTGCGCGAGATGGGCGTCGGCGATCTCAGCGTTGGAAAAAAGATGAAGAAGATGGCGCAGGCCTTTTATGGCCGTGCCGAAGCCTATGACGCAGGGATCGCGGAGGGCGATGCGCTGGCGGATGCCGTCCTGCGCAATGTACTTGGAGGCGAGGGCCGGGCGGCGGACGCAGCGGCGATCGCGTCCTATATGAGGAAGGCCGATGCGGCCCTGGCCGCGCAGGGCATTGAGGTTCTGACGGCAAAAGGGCCAGTCTTCCCGGTTCCGGAGGGGGATGCGCGATGACCGATACTCCATTCAGCCGCGTCCATGCGGTCTCGGACGTCCCGGGCGCCGGCAGCACGGTGAAGCTGAAGGCGACGCCGGATGAGCGCGCCGCGCTGGCCGCGCTGCTGAAACTGCCCGAGATCAAACGACTGGAAGCGACCCTCGTTCTGAAACCGTGGGGCCGGGAAGGGCTGTCCGTGACAGGCGAGCTGTTTGCGGATGTCGTCCAGATATGCGGTGTCACGCTGGAGCCGTTCGACGCGGAGGTGAATGAAGAGATAGAGACCCGCTATGCCGCCGACGAAGCGCCGCGCGAGGAAGGCGGGGAGCACGAGGCGGATTTAAATGCGCCTGATCCGCTGGTGAACGGCTCGGCCGATCTCGGCGCGCTGGTGGCGGAGCATCTGGCGCTCGGGCTCGATCCGTATCCTCGCAAACCGGGAATCGAGGAGGCGGCGGCTTCGGAACCGCGTGAGTCGGCGACGTCCACCCACCGGCCCTTCGCCGGGCTGGATCAACTGGTGGCCCAGGCCAGGAAAAAGAAAAATTGAGCCGTTAGGCCAGCTTAGAGCTTAGGGTTGCACCGGCGCTGGCAAACGCTATTGTCCCCGCCGCTTCGGACCGGACGGGCCTTTCCCGCGCCGTCCGGGAACCACCGGAAAACACCTTCCCCATGTCCGAACCCGTTCGATTCGCGCTTGATGCCATGGGCGGCGACCACGGTCCGTCCGTCATCGTGCCGGGCGCCGCCATTGCACTCGAGCGGCGACCGGACAGCCGTTTCACGTTTTTTGGCGACGAGAAGCAGATTCTGCCGCTGCTGGAAAAGCACCCGGCGCTGAACGCGGCGTCGGCGGTCGTGCATACCGACGTCGCGGTGAAGATGGACGACAAGCCGAGCCAGGCGCTGCGTTCCGGCCGTCGGACGTCGAGCATGTGGCTGACGATCGATGCGGTGAAGCAGGGCACGGCGGACGTCGCGGTCTCGGCCGGCAATACCGGCGCCCTGATGGTCATGTCGTCGGTCATTCTCAAGAGTCTCGCCGACGTCGAGCGTCCGGCATTGGCCGCGATATGGCCGACGCAGCGCGGCGAGAGCGTCGTGCTCGACATGGGCGCGACGATCGGTGCCGATGCGCGTCAGCTTGTGGATTTCGCGGTGATGGGCGGCGCGATGGCACGCATCGTCTTCGGCCTCGAAAAACCAAGCGTTGGTCTGCTCAATGTCGGCGTCGAGGAGATGAAAGGCATCGAGGAGGTGAAGGAAGCCGCCGCGATCCTGAAGGACCACCAGGGCGGCGATCTCGCCTATCACGGTTTTGTCGAAGGCAATGACATCGGCAAGGGCACGGTCGATGTCGTCGTCGTCGAAGGCTTTACCGGCAATATCGCGCTGAAGACCGCGGAAGGCACCGTGCGGCAGGTGGGCAGTTTCCTGCGCGATGCGCTGAACGCAACCTGGCGAACGAGGCTCGGTTATCTGCTGGCCAAGCCGGCGCTGGATGCGCTGCGCGCGCGCCTCGATCCCAATAATTCCAACGGCGCCGTTTTCCTTGGGGTGAACGGTGTCGTCATCAAGAGCCACGGCGGAACAAACGCCAAGGGCTTTGCCGCCGCTGTGGAAGTGGGCCACGACATGGTCCGCTATGAATTGCTCGCCAAGATTTCGGCGGGTTTGAAAGATTATGACCGCACGCGGGAAGCGCCCGTGGCAGGAGCAGCCTCATCGTGACAATCAAGCGTTCCGTAGTGCTCGGAGTTGGGAGCGCGTTGCCCGCGCGCGTCGTTACGAACGAGGAGCTCGCCAGAAAAGTCGATACGTCCGACGAGTGGATCGTGCAGCGCACGGGCATCCGCCAGCGTTACATCGCGGGCGAGGGCGAAACCTCCTCCACGCTCGGTCTGAAGGCTGCGGAAGCCGCGCTGAAGGATGCGGGCCTGACGAGCGCGGACCTCGATCTCATCATCGTCGCGACGACGACGCCGGATCTGACCTTCCCTTCAACGGCAACGCAGATTCAGGCCAGGCTGGGCATGACACATGGCGCGGCCTTCGACATTCAGGCCGTGTGTTCCGGCTTCGTCTATGGCGTCACGATCGCGGACAAGTTCCTGACGTCCGGCAGCCATAACCGCATTCTGGTGATCGGCGTCGATACGCTGTCGCGCATCATCGACTGGAACGACCGCACGACCTGCGTTCTGTTCGGCGACGGCGCCGGCGCGATCGTGCTCGAAGCTCAGGATCAGAAGGGCGATGTGAAGACGGATCGCGGCGTATTGACGACGCACATCCGCTCCGACGGCCGCCACGGTCCGAAGCTCTGCGCCACCGGCGGTCCCTCGACCACCGGAACGTCCGGCGTTCTGACAATGGAAGGCAAGGAAGTCTTCAAGCATGCCGTCGGCATGATCACTGACGTCATTACCGACGCCTATGCCGCGACGGGCTTCACATCCGACGATCTCGACTGGTTCGTGCCGCACCAGGCCAACAAGCGGATCATCAATTCCAGCGCCGACAAGCTCGGCATCGCCCCCGAAAAGGTGGTCATCACCGTGGACCGCCACGGCAACACCTCGGCGGCCTCCATCCCCCTGGCGCTGGCTACCGCCTATGGCGAGGGCCGCATCAAGAAGGGCGACCTCGTCATGCTGGAAGCCATGGGCGGCGGATTCACCTGGGCTTCGGCCTTGCTGCGCTGGTGACGATTATCCGTTGACCAATTGTAGAAGAAGTCTAGGCTCTTACCTGTGGTAACGAACAAAAACGTTCCCGGGAGGAACCATGACCACAAAGACCGTGACACGCGCCGATCTCAGCGAGGCCGTGTATCAAAAAGTGGGGCTGTCGCGTACTGAATCGGCGGCGCTCGTCGAGATGGTTTTGGATGAAATCGCCGATACCCTGGAAAAGGGCGAGGTGGTTAAACTGTCTTCGTTCGGGTCCTTCGTCGTGCGCGGAAAGGGCCAGCGCGTCGGACGCAACCCGAAGAGCGGGCAGGAAGTGCCAATTCCGCCGCGGAAGGTGCTCGTGTTCAAACCGAGCAATATCCTGAAGGGCCGCATAAACGGGGAAGAGGTAACCGCCGAGGAGGATTGAAGCGCGGATCGAATCGGTGTCGGCTTAGAAAATGGAGAAGTCACCGGACGCGTTTCGTACCATCAGCGAGGTTGCTGACGATCTCGAGCTTCCTCAGCACGTGCTGCGCTTCTGGGAGACGCGGTTCAGCCAGATCAAGCCGCTGAAGCGCGGCGGAGGGCGGCGTTATTACCGCCCCGACGACGTGCATCTGCTGCGCGGCATCAAGCATCTGCTGTACGGCGAAGGCTACACGATAAAGGGCGTGCAGCGGATTCTGCGCGAGCAGGGGATCCGGCACGTCATGGGGCTGTGGCGCGACGACGTCTCGGAGCCGAAAAAGCTCTCGTCGGGCGGCCCTGAAGCCTATGCGCCGAAAGCCGACCGTCCGCGCGGCCTCGAACCTCTTTTCCAACCCGGCGACGACGGCCCCGAAGCCTATGCGCGCGGCGCAGGCGGGTCCGCGCGCCGGCTGAACGTCGATGAAACGGAAGAGGAGGAGGAGGGCGAAGACCTCGAGGAGGACGAGGAAGAAACCGCCGAAGACGAAGAGGCCGACGACGACGAGGATTCCGAAGAAGAGGATGAGGAGTCCGAAGACGAAGAAGAACACGAAGAGGACGACGCGGAAGGCGAAGACGACGAGGAAGAAGAAGAAGAAGAAGAAGAAGAAGAAGAAGAAGAAGAAGAAGAAGAAGAGGAGGAAGAAGAAGAGGAAGAAAGCGAAGAGGACGAAGAATCCGATGAGGAAGAAGAGGAACCTTCCGGCCTCTCGGACGATCAGCGCAAGAAGCTGGAACAGGCCTTGCGTGAACTGACCCAGCTTCGGCGCGCGCTCGACGGCGCCAGCTAAACACCGCCGGCCGGTAACCCGCAGGGAATGTGGGGACGGCCCGGTTCAGCCAGCGACAACCCTGTCGTGCAGGGCTAGCTTCGCCAATGAGGCGGACCCATGAGAATCTGGCTTTTGACGGCGGCGCTCGCGATGGCGTGGAGTTCCACGGTGTTCGCGCGCGACTGGTCCGGTTTCTATTTCGGCTCCTACATCACCTACAGCGACTATGCAGGCTCCGATTCCGCGTCGGGCTTCGATTCCTCTTTCAGCGATTGGGATGTGGATCCCGATCCATTCGTCACGCCCCAGGATGTGCTGAGCGGATTTGGCGCCAGCGACTGGATGGTCGTGATGGAGGCGGAGAGCGGAAACCCCGACCACGGTGTCGGCTATGGTTTCCAGCTGGGCTGGAACTGGCAATCGGGCATGTGGGTACTGGGTGTGGAGGCGGACATCTCCAACCCGGGCATCGGCGGTGATGCCATCAGCATGATGGTGGCCGATGATCTCTCAGGGTCGGCGGCCATAATGCTCAGTGAGACAAGCCTCGACATTGGTGCCCTGCAGGTGCTGAGAGTCAGGGGAGGCCGGGCGATTGGACCGCTACTGCTTTTCGCCTCGGCGGGCGCAGCGCGGGCGGAGGTCAGTTTCGCTTCACTGGTTTTGAGCCAGGTTGTCCGAGACGGAAGCACGGCGGAATTTCTGGGCGATTTTTATGGCAAGGACGATCTTGTCGGCTGGACGGTGGGAATCGGCGCCGAATACGCCTTCGCCCAAAACATGTCGGTGAAGCTGGAATATCAGCATGTCGATCTTGGCTCGCTGGACCTTGAGGTGTGCGTTTGTACCGACCCCACGGCCTCGCCGAAGGCCGACATCTCTTTGAACACCGTCAAATTGGGGTTGAGTTCCCGTTTCTGAGGGAGCCACCGGGGAACCGGCGGCGGAACGGCGCGTTTCCCCCGATTGGAGGAGCGATCATGCGTGTTTTCGAAAACACTCCGAAAAAGCCCGTGACCGGCCGGATGGGCCTCGTGATCGTCCATAAGGACGGCTCGACCGAACGCGTCGACAAGGGCGTCGTCAAGGAAGGGTTTTACGCTCCCGTGCCCGGCGACACTGTTGAGCATGAGGGGGTGCGTTACGAGGTTTCCGGGGTAGCCGACAGCCCGGAGTCCGCTACCTCCATTCACGTACTCGCCGAAGAAAAGTAAGCAGGTCGCTTCCCTTCCTTCTCCCGATCCCTTAAGTCTCTGCCCGTGTCGGGGCGTAGCGCAGCCCGGTTAGCGCACTTGTCTGGGGGACAAGGGGTCGTGGGTTCGAATCCCGCCGCCCCGACCATCTTTTCCGTACCTGCCAGGGTTCCAATGGCGTCCGCCGCTCCCGCTTCCCAAATCGACCTCCGCAACCGCCTGACCACCTTCCTCGACGCCCCGCCGTTCCAGACGGCGATCGTCGGGCTGATCCTCGTCAACGCGGTGATTTTCGGACTCGAAGCCATTCCGTCGGTCTACGCCCGGTATGGCGAGCTGCTGATGGCGCTCGACGGCATCATCCTCTGGATTTTCGTCGCCGAGATCGTCGTGCGCCTCGCCATCTTCGGACCGTCGCGCTTTTTCCGCGATGCATGGTCAGTGTTCGACTTTGTCGTCATCGGGATCGCGCTGCTGCCCGCGACGGGCAGCCTGTCGGCCCTGCGTGCGCTTCGCGTGCTCCGGGTTCTCAGGCTTGTCTCGGTACTGCCGTCGCTGCGCGCGGTGGTCGATGCGCTGCTGCGCGCACTGCCGAGCATGGTCTCCGTCGCGGCGCTGCTTATGCTGGTGCTCTATGTCGGCGCGGTGATCGCGACGCGTCTGTTCAGCGCGACATTTCCGCAGTGGTTCGGCGATCTCTGGGCTTCGTTGCTGACGCTGTTCCAGATCCTCACCCTCGAGGGCTGGGCCGACATCATGCGCGAGATCCTGCCCGTGCATCCCTGGGCCTGGCTGTTCTTCGTGCCGTATGTGCTGATCGCGACCTTCGCGGTGCTGAACCTCGTCGTCGCCGTCATCGTCGACTCGATGCAGAGCGGCGTGCGTGCTGCCGTCGCGGAAGAAGAGATGACCCGCGACCAGGAACTGCGCCACGACATCGACGCCGAGATCGGCCAGACGCTGCGCGCTATCCGTAAGGACATCGCGGAACTGAAGGCGGAGCGGGCCGCGCTGGCGGCCATGCCGACGGTTCCGGCCAGGGCAAAACCCAAGGCCGCATCACGGACGAAACCAAAGTCGCCGAAGGGCAAGGGGCGGTAATTTCCCATGCGCCGGCGCGCCATGTGGCCCCGCCCGGCAAAACCCGCTAAACCCAGCGGCGCAGGGGCATCCGGGGAGGATTCGGCGTGTGGCGCAATGCGGCCTCGGTCGGCGGGCTGACGCTCGTTTCCCGCGCGTTCGGCTTTGTCCGCGATGCGGTGATGGCCGCGGTGCTGGGCGCCGGGCCGCTTGCCGACGCCTTCATGGTGGCCTTCCGTCTGCCCAATCACTTCCGGGCCATCTTCGCAGAGGGCGCATTTAATGCCGCCTTTGTGCCGCGCTATTCCGCGGTTCTAACCGAGCAGGGGGACGTCGCGGCGCGCCGCTTCGGTGGCACGATCCTGACCCTCGTCTCGCTGGTGCAGATCGTGGTGCTGGCGCTCGCGCTGCTGGGCATGCCGTGGCTGGTGCGGCTGCTGGCGCCGGGCTTCGGGGGCGGACAGTTCGAACTGACGGTGACGCTGACGCGCATCACCTTCGGCTATCTGGCGCTGATCTCCATCGTGACGCTGATGTCCGGCGTTCTGAACGCACACGGACGCTTCGCCGCCGCGGCCTCCGCGCCGATCCTGCTCAACATCTGCATGATCGTGGCGCTGTTTCTGGCGCCGCATTTTCCGACGGCGGCACATGCACTGGCCTGGGGCGTGCTGGCGGCCGGCTTCGTTGAACTGGCCTGGGTCGCGGCCGATCTCTGGAAATCGGGCAGGGGGCTTTCGTTCCAGCCGCCGAAACTGACGAAGGATGTGCGGAAATTTCTGCGCGCGTTCGGCCCGGCGGTTCTTGGCTCCGCCGGTGTGCAGCTTGCGATGTTCGCCGACACGATCATCGCCACGCTGCTGCCGTCCGGCTCGGTGTCGTATCTCTATTACGCCGATCGTCTGTACCAGCTGCCGCTGGCCGTCATCGGCATCGCCATCGGCGTCGTTCTGCTCCCGGATCTGTCGAAAAAAGTCGCGGCGAAGAACGAAGCGGGCGCGCGGCACAGCCTCAACCGCGCGCTTGAAGGCATCATCGTCCTGACCTTGCCATGCGTCGCGGTGTTCCTGCTGATGGCGGAGCCTGTGCTGGCGCTCTTGTTCGGACGCGGCGCGTTCGACCAGATTGCGGTCGAAGGCTCGGCCCGGGCTCTGGAGGCCTATGCGGTCGGCCTGACGGCGGTGGTGGCGGTGCGCGCGCTGACGCCGGCGTTCCATGCGCGCGGCAACACCGCGACGCCGGTGAAGGTGCTCGGCATCTCCATCCTCATCAACATCGCGCTGAAGATCGCGCTTGTCGGCACGATGGCGCATGCGGGCCTCGCGCTTGCGACATCGGTGGGCGCCTGGGTCAACGCGCTTCTGCTCGCGGTGCTTCTCGCAAAGGGCGACATGTTCGCGCCCGACAAACGGTTCGTCCGCATGACGCTGCTGGCCGCCGCCGGAACCTTTGCGGTCCTTGCGATTATCGTGGGTTTGCAGCCATGGGCCGCCACGCTGCCATCGCCAGTCGCAGCGCTGCCGGGACTTCTTCCGGTCGGCGTTATTCTGACCGCGGCGGGCGTTGCCTACATCGCCGTCATCGCGCTCGGCTTCCGCATTATCCGCCGTTCTCTCTAGATCATGGTTAATATTGGTTAACCCCTCTGCTCTACACCGGCTTCAGGTGGAGAGCGGATGAACCAGCCGATTCCAGTCAGCGGCTTCTTTGAAGAACCGGTCAACGGCCAGGGCTTCATGTGGCAGGTGCGGAACTTCGTGTTCTTCACCGGCGTGTTCCTGATGTTCTACACGCTGCCGAAACCCGCGCCGGTCGACATGGCGTTCGTCGCGGCGATGGGCCTGACGCCGCTCGTCAATCAGAAGATCACGCGCAATTTTCTCCTGATGCTGCTGGTGATGGGCACGTGGTGCCTGTCGTTCTACATCGCCTCGACCGATGTCTGGCGCGATCCCGAAGTGAAGTTCGAGATCTTCCAGAAGACCTATGTCGTGCTGCTCGGCTTTCTCGTCTGCCTGATGGCAATGAGCTGGCAGCACCGCCATTTCATCCTGCTGCTGAAAGTCTATGTCGCGTCCTGCGTCGTCGCGGCGACGCTCGGCATTGCCGGCTTTGCCACCGGCATCGAGCTTCTGTCGTCCTATGGCCGTGCCAAGGGCATCATCAACGATCCGAACATGTACTGCGCCTTCCTCGTGCCCGGAGCGATCGCGTGCCTGTATCTTCTGCCGCGCTCACGCTGGAAGCTCTTTGTCATGGGGGTCGCGGGCTACATCACGGTCGGCCTTATGCTGTCGTTCTCGCGCTCCGGCATCATGTCGCTCATCATCTGCGGCGGCATGTACATCGCATATGTCAATCGCCACACGCCGCTGCGTCTGATCGCGATGGGGCTCGCGGCGCTGGCCGGATTCGGCATGGTTGTCGTGCTGCTCTTCGCGTTTGGCGGCCCGGAGTTTACGAAGCTGCTAGAGGATCGCCTGACGGTTGCTAAATCCTACGATCTCGGGCGCGAGGGCCGCTACGCACGCTACGAGCGGGCGGTCCCGATCATCATCGACAATCCGCTCGGCATCGGTGTCGTGCAGGACGAGAAGATTTTCGTCGAGCCGATCCACAACATCTGGATCGGCTCGTTCCTGCTTTACGGATGGATCGGCGGGCTGGCCTGGATCGCGTTCTTTACGTTCACGGTGGCGCACTATGTGCGAAATCAGAGAGCGACGGACGATCCGCTGCCGACTTTGATGTTCATGTGCTTCCTGTCCACCGTGTTCGGCGCCACGCTGCACGAGGGCGAACACTGGCGCCCTCTCTGGATATTCGCCGGCATGGTGTGGGGCATGAACATCTACCCCGCGCGGCAAGTGACGGCATATCCCACCGCCCTTCCGGCGCGCGGCTGATCAATAGGCGTTTTCGGATTTCAACAGCGAAACCGGCGTCTTCAGCAATATGTACAGATCGAGCGGGATCGACCAGTTCTCGATGTAATAGAGGTCGTGCTCGACACGTTGCTGGATCTTCTCGTTGGTGTCGGTCTCGCCGCGCCAGCCATTGATCTGCGCCCACCCGGTAATGCCCGGCTTCACGCGATGGCGGGAAAAGTATCCGTCGACCGCTTCGTCGTAGCGCCGCTCGGCGGCTTTGGCGTGGACCGCATGCGGACGCGGGCCGACCAGCGACAGGTCACCGGTGAAGACGACGTTGAAGAGCTGCGGCAGCTCGTCGATCGATGTCTTGCGGATGAAGCGGCCGACGCGTGTGACGCGCGGATCGCCCTTCGTAACCAGCTTCTGCGCCGAGGCATCGGTCTTGTCGGCATACATCGAGCGGAACTTGAACACGCCGATAAGCTCGTTGTTGAAGCCGTAGCGCTTCTGTCGAAACAGAACCGGGCCTTTGGAGTCGAGCTTGATGGCAATGGCGGTCGCCAGCATGACCGGCGACAGCGCAAGCAGTATGAGGCTGCCGACGCCGCGGTCGAAGATCCATTTCATCACCACGTCCCAGTCCGCGATCGGTTTGTCGAACACGTCGATCACCGGAACATTGCCGACATAGGAATAGGAACGCGGGCGGAACTGCAGCTTGTTGGTATGCGCCGACAGGCGGATGTCCACCGGCAGTACCGACAGCTTCTTCAGCATTTCGAGGATGCGCCCTTCGGCGGTGATCGGAATCGTGAAGATGACGAGGTCGATGCGTGTGCGCCGCGCGAAGGCGACGAGATCATCGACCGTGCCCAGCTTGGGCAGGCCGGCGACCATGTTGGGCGAGCGCGTGTCGTCGCGATCATCGAACACGCCGCACATCTCGACATCCGTGGTGCGGTCGGCGCGGATGGCGTTGATGAGGTCTTCGCCCGGTTTGCCGCCGCCGACGATGACCGTGCGGCGCGTCAGGCGCCCGTCGCGCGTCCAGCGCCGCACGAGCAGATGAACAATGATGCGATCGACGGCGAGCATGGCAAGCCCGATGACCCACCAGGCCAGCAGCCAGCCTCCGCCAGAGCCGGCGAGCGCAAAAAGCGCCAGGCCGAGCCACGGCACGAATACCGAAAACGTCCATGCCACAAGGATGCGGATGGCTTGCGATCCGGCGCGGCGAAATACCGGAACGGAATAAAGATGTGCGCTCTCCATCGTAATGACGGACAGAACGCCGACGGCGGCCAGGACCAGCATGTCGAGCCATGCCCATTGCGGCTGGTCCGGCGCGAAGACGGCCAGCGCCACGGCGCCGGACAGCATGATGGCGACAATCTCGACCGTGCGGACGACGCCGGAAATGACGGAAGCCGATAGGCGGGAGGCGACGGGCTCGCTGGAGAGGCGGCGGGCAAGGTCCGAAAGGGCTTTGCCTTCGCGCGGTGTGGTGCGGCGGTCGTTTGGTTCCTGGCGCGCCGAGCGTCGCCTGTCCGCTTTCACCATTGTGCCTGCACTGCCGCCGCTATGCGCGTTCATCGTCCTGGTTCCCGCTGCTTGAACGGAGCGTTTAGCGGAAAGCCGTGGAAGAAGGTTTAACCGGCCCGATGAGCGAGGGCGGTGCGATAGGCCGCAAGGCCTCCATCGACCATGCCATCATAGGAAAAGCCGGTGCGGACGAGAGCTTGCACCTCCGCGGCCTCGGCGCGGCGCTGATCCTCGGTCTTGGCCAGCATGCCGGAAATGGCCTCCGCCAGAGCCGGCACATCGGAGGGCGGAATGAGGCGGTCGGCATAGCGGCCGAAAATCTCCGGGATGCCGCCTACTCCGGTGGCGATCATCGGCATCGCGGCGGCGGCGGATTCCAGTGCGACATAGGACAGCGATTCGCCCCGTGACGGGATGACGATGATGCGGGCGCGGCCGAGGGCCTGGCGGATGGGCTGGGGCTGATCGAAGGTGACGTCCGGCAGCAACCCGTTTTTCAGCGCAAGCGCATGGAAGGCTTCTTCGTCCGGCCCGGTGCCGACGAGAAGCGCGCGTACGCGTTTTCCTTCGTGCTTCAGGCCGGCGAGGGCCTCAAGCAGAATGTCCACACCCTTCAGCGCACGCATTTCGCCGATATAGAGAAGGTCGTAGGGATCGGGGCCGAGCGGAACCGGCTCGAACTCCGGCGGCGTGACGCCGTGGTGGACGACGCGGACCGGCTGGCGGAGCGGACCGATATTCTCCTGGATGCGCTGTTCGATGTAGGCGCTTTCCATAAGGAACATGTCGGTCTTCAGCGCCATCAGCGATTCGACGCCGCGATAGAGACAGTCGCGCGGTGAATTCGTCAGGAAGTGGAAGCTGCCGCCGTGCGAGGTGTAGACGCAGGCTGGCCAGTTGCGGTCGAAAAAGGCCGGAAAGCGCGCCAGCAGTCCGCCCTTCGAACCGTGGCCGTGGATGATGTCCGGGCGCTGTTCGCGCACCAGACGGCGCACGAATGCAATCGCCTTCAGATCGACCGGGCCGGGATTGCGCGTGATCGGGATGCGGTGAACGCCAAGAGCGAGCGAAGGCTCGAGATCGGCGAAAGCCGCCGCGGCGCGCACGCCGCCCGTGGTCGAATCGCAGAGAATGCCGACCTGATGCCCGCGTGCGATCTGCCCGCGCGCGACGTCCTGCACGTAGCGGAACAGTCCGCCGACGGGTGCCCGGAATATGTGGAGAATACGAAGCGGAGAGTCCTCCGGCGGCGTCATCAGAACCAGCGTTCCTTGACGTAGACCGTGTCTCCCGGCTGGACGATCGTCGTGAGGGGAACGGAGACGCGGGCGACACCCTGCGAGTCGCGGCGTGCGATCTGCACAGTGTTGCGGTTGGCCCGCGGCGTGTAGCCGCCGGCGATGGCGATGGCCTGCTCGGCGGTCATGCCGGCGACATAGGCATACTGGCCGCCCTGCGTGACTTCGCCATACACGAAGAATGGACGGTAAGTCTCTACTTCCACAGAGACATTCGGCTCCCGCAGGAAGTCCTTGGCCAGCCGTGCCTCGATGGCGTTCTGCAGCTCGAACGTGGTGCGGCCGCCGGCTTCGACCGGGCCGAGCAGCGGCATGGTGATGATCCCGCTGGCATCGACGGAGTAGCTCGCGGACAGCGTCGGCTGATTGAAGACGGTGATGCGCAGCCGGTCGCCGCTGCCGAGGACATAGGGCTGCCGCTCCGCGACGGCCGTCTCAAGGCGCGGGCGCTCTGCGCAGGCGGTCGCGAGCACAGCCATGCAGAGCGCAAAAACACCAATGACAGCACGCCGCATGAACCAAGCTTTCGCAGCCGTTTGAACCCACACCCGGGATAGCTTCTCATGGTTAACAAACCATTGGCTGTGAACGCGGATTAACCGCTTCCTAACCATGTTGGGACGACAAGGAGAGCGCGTTTTCACGTCGGGATTCTCCTCAAATGGCCAGCGCGTACGAGTCATCGGCAAATATGGGCGGCCCCGCAGCATCGGAGGCGGACCTCAGGGCCATCGCGCGCTCGCTGTGGGCCAAGAAGGCCCTCATCATCGGGCCGACGATCCTGGCCGCCGCGGCGGCGCTGTTCATCTCCAGCAGCATGACGCCGATGTACCGCTCGGAAGCGCGGGTGCTGGTCGAGAGTAACGACAATGTCTATACGCGGCCCGAAGGGGCCAGCACGGGCGAGCTGCGCGAAGCCGACGAACTGGCGGTGCAGAGCCAGGTGCAGCTTCTTCTTTCCCGCGATCTTGCGCGGGAGGTCGTGACAGAACTCAATCTCGCCGAAAACGACGAGTTCGAGGTTTCGGGAAACTCGCTGGCGAAACGCGCGCTCGTTCTGCTTGGGCTGTCGCGTGACCCGCTGTCGCAGTCGGTCGATGAGCGTGTGCTCGACGCCTTTTTCGAGCGCCTGTCCGTCTACGCTGTGCCGACATCGCGTGTGATCGTCGTGGAGTTCTCGTCGAGCGATCCCGAACTTGCGGCCGAGGTCGCGAATGCGGTTGCCGAGCGCTATCTCGAACTGCAGCAGAGCGCGAAACAGGCGACGACCCGCAAGGCGTCGACCTGGCTTGCATCGGAAATCAAGGATCTCAGCACTCGCGTCGCGGAAGCGGAAGCGAAGGTCGAGGAATTCCGTTCGAAGTCGAATCTGTTTCTCGGCACCAACAACGCAACGATCACGACGCAGCAGCTCGGCGAGTTGAACACCGAGCTCGCGCGCGCGCGTGCGCAGCAGTCGGATGCGCAGGCCAAGGCCGAGCTTCTGAAGGCGGCGGTTGATTCCGGCCGGCCCGTGGAATCGCTCGATGTCGCGAATTCCGAGCTTTTGCGCGAACTGGCGCAGCAGCGCGTGGCGCTTGGATCGGTTATCGCGCGCGAGTCGCGCACCTATCTTCCGGCTCATCCGCGGATGAAGGAATTGCAGGCGCAGATCGGGTCGCTGGAGTCGCAGATCCGCGAAGAAGCCCGCAAGATCGCGCGCGCCTACGAGAACGAGGCCAATGTGGCCGCCGCGCGTGTGGCGTCGGTGCAGCAGTCGATCGATATCCAGAAGAAGGTCGCGGGCGATGCCGGCGGCCAGGAAGTGCAACTCCGCGCGCTGGAGCGCGAGGCCAAGGCGCAGCGCGATCTCCTTGAACAGTTCCTGGCACGCTATCGCGACGCCGCGGCGCGCGAGCGCGTCGAAGCCATTCCGCCGGACGCGCGCATCATCTCGCGCGCGACGCCCGCCGGCACGCCTTACGCGCCGAAGCCGCTGGCCATTACGGTACTGACGGCTCTCGGCACCTTCATTCTGCTCGTCGTCGGTATCACGGCAAGCGAGTTCATGGTCGTTCCGGCCGGTCCCGCACCGAGAGCGCCCACGCCTCCCGCGCCGCCGCCTCCCTCGTCTCGTCCCGAAGACAAGCCCGCGAGGCCGCTGCCGCCAACGAAAGACGCCACGCCGGAACCAGTCGCCAGAAACGAGAGTCCGCAGCCCGTTGCGCGCGTGGTTCCTCCCGCACTCGCGGATGCGGCGAAAACCATTGTCACGGTTGAGGGAGCCCCGCCCGTGTTCGGCAAGCTCGGCGCGTCCGGGCCCGCCGCGACGCAGACGGAGCAGATGGAGATCGAAGCGGCGGACATGCGGATGCTCGGCGATCTGGCCTCGCATCTCGCAACGATGCCGAAGGGCGACGGCGCTCTGAACATTCTGGTCGCGTCCGCCATGACCGGAGTCGATCCCGGCAGCGTGGCGCTGTCGCTGGCGCGCTCGCTGTCCGGCGCCGGGCGCAAGACCATTGTGGCCGATGCCGGCAGCGCCAGCCGCGATTTTGCCGCGACGCTGCCCAATCCAGGCGAGGGCGGTCTGGGCGAACTGATTGCGGGCGATACCTCATTCGGGCAGGCGATCCAGCGCGACCGGGCATCCGCCGCGCATCTTATCGGCCCGGGCAAATCCGAACTTCTGAACGCCGAAGCGTATGCACGCATCGCGGTGGTGTTCGACGCGCTCGGCCTGACCTATGATTTCGTCATTGTGCTGTCGCCGGCAGCGGACAAGCCCGAAGACATGATTGCTCTCGCCAAACGCATGGGCGCGGCCATTCTCGTCGCCAATGTGCAGGATCTCGTAACCACCGCCGCGCATCGTGCGCTTGAGGCGGCGGGCGTCGGCGACGTCGTGCTTCTGCTCACCGGCGCGGCGCAGGCCCGCGCGGCGTCCTGACGGATGCCGGACGCTCGCACGCGCCGCCTTCGCGCCATCCTGAACCTTTTGTGGGCCAGTCAGGCGCACCGTCTGCTTGCGCCGCTGACGCGCGGGCAGGGCGTCGTCTTTACCCTGCATCATGTGCGCCCGTGCGACGGACGCGCCTTCGCGCCCAACCGTCTGCTGGAGATCACCCCGGATTTCCTGGAGACGGTGCTGAAATATCTGCGCGGCGCGGACTATGACATCGTCTCGCTCGATGAAGCGGCGGCGCGCCTCGGAGACCGCCACGCCAGGAGATTCGCATCCTTCACATTCGACGACGGCTTCCGCGACGTGCGCGACCATGCATTGCCGATCATGCGGCGCTACGATGCGCCGTCGATGCTGTTCGTCACGACGGCCTTTGCCGACGGCACGGGCGATCTGTGGTGGATCGCGCTGGAGCGCGCGATTGCCGCCAGCACGACGCTGGAGTTTCGCGGCGAGACGATCGATGTCTCGACGACTGATAGAAAATACGCGGCCTGGGACAGGCTCTACTGGTCGCTCCGTGAGATGGGCGAAGTCGAGATGCGGGCGGAGATAGCGCGTCTCTGCGAGCGCGCGGGGGTGGATATGCGTGGTGCGGCGCGCGACCTGTGTCTCAACTGGGATGAATTGCGCGAAGTGGTCAAAGACCCGCTGGTCTCCATTGGCAACCACACCGTCAATCACGTCATGCTGGCGAAGCATCCTGCCAAATTCGCGCTCGATGAAATGGCCGATGCCCAGGCACGCATTGCCGCGGAGCTCAACATCATTACCAAACACATCGCCTATCCCGTGGGTGATCCCACCTCGGCCGGTCAGCGCGAATTCGGGTTCGCGCGGAGGCTCGGCCTGAGCGGCTGGACGACGCGGCTGGGCGTACTGTTTCCGGAGCATGCGAAGCACAAGACGGCGCTGCCCCGCGTGTCCTTGAATGGCCATTATCAGAAGCGGAAATACGCCGAACTGTTCGTGTCCGGGCTGCCCTTTGCGATCAATCAGCGTTTCCGGCGGCTGAATGTGGGCTGACGATTCAAAGCGTGTTAATCTGGTGGTGTAAGCGGGGAATGGACATGCATACGATCATGGTCATCGGCGGCGGCTTTGTTCTTCTCGGCGCATTCGCGCTGGCGTCCCGTTTCGGCAATTTCTCGCTCGCTTCGGCCGCCCTGTGGTTCATTCCGGTATGGTTCGCGGCCTCGCTCTACAACCTCTATGTCGGCGTCCGTACGGCAGGCTACACGGTCGCCGAAGAGACGCCGATCCTGTTTGTGGTATTCGGCGTTCCAGCGGCGGTCGCGCTGTTTCTGTGGTGGCGCTTCTCGGCGGCATGAAAAAGGGCGCCCGAGGCGCCCTTTTTGTTTTACGGCCTTGCCTGTTCCGGGCGACGTCCGGACGGCTTCATGAAGTTCATCCGGTTGAGCTCGCCGTTCGGCCGCTCCTTGCGTGAATCCGCGCCGTTATATTGCGGGCGGTTTCCGCGGTGGCGACGGTTCTTGTTGCCCGGCTGCTGGGGCGCGTTGCCACGGCGATGCTGCTTCGGGGCAGCCGGTTCGGCGCGGGTATCGCCACCGATCGGCGCATAGCCTTCCAGCACCGGCACGCGCTGCTGGATGAGACGTTCGATGTCGCGCAGCAGGCCGCGTTCGTCCGACGCGCAGAACGAGATGGCGATGCCCGTGGCGCCGGCACGCGCGGTGCGGCCGATGCGGTGGACATAGCTTTCCGGCACGTTCGGCAGGTCGAAATTCACCACATGGCTGACGGCATCGATGTCGATGCCGCGTGCGGCGATGTCGGTTGCAACAAGCGCCCGTGTCTTGCCGTTCTTGAAGCTCTGCAGGGCGCGCTCGCGCTGGTTCTGCGATTTGTTGCCGTGGATCGCCGCTGCCTCGATTTTCGCGTCGGCGAGAAACTTCGCGATCTTGTCGGCACCGTGCTTGGTCCGCGAGAACACCAGCACGCGGTCCATGTTGCGGTCGTTGAGCAGCTTGACGAGCAGGCTGCGCTTGTCGCCAGCGCTGACGAAGGCAACATGCTGTTCGACGCGGTCCGCGGTCTTGGCGACTGGCGTGACCTTTACCTCGACCGGATTTTTCAGAAGCTCGCCGGCCAGCGCCCCGATTTCCTTCGGCATCGTCGCCGAAAAGAACAGGTTCTGCCGTTGGTGGGGCAGGGTCTTCACGATTTTGCGGATGTCGCGGATGAAGCCCATGTCGAGCATCTGGTCGGCTTCATCGAGGACGAAGATCTCGACGCCGTCGAGCTTTGCCCTGTTGCCGTTGATGTGATCGAGCAGGCGTCCGGGGGTGGCGACAAGAATGTCGACGCCGGCGGCGAGCATGCGGATCTGCGGACCGGCCGAGACGCCGCCGAAGACGGTCGCGACCGACAGGCCAAGATTGCGTCCATACGTCGTGAAGCTGGCGGCGATCTGGCTTGCCAGTTCGCGCGTCGGCGACAGGATGAGCGCGCGGCACGAGCGGCGCGGCGCCGGGCGCTTGTCCGCCGCGAGACGATGCAGGATCGGCAGTGCGAAGGCAGCGGTCTTGCCGGTGCCGGTCTGGGCGATGCCGAGAAGGTCCTTGCCGTTGAGAAGATGGGGAATGGCCTGCGCCTGGATCGGCGTCGGCGCTGTGTAGTTTTCGGCGCTCAGCGATTTCAGAAGCTGCGCATGGAGGCCGAGATTTTCAAAAGTTGTCACAGTGTACTTTCTGCAAAATGAGCCACGGCACCGCGTGCCGGAATCCGGCCGCGGCGAAGCGGGGAGGTTCGATGAAGCCCCGCGTTCCTGGGCGTCAAATTGGGAGATTGGGGACATCCGGCAGGACGGCGGCGAAGCCTCGTTTACGCGGCCTGGATGTCTGAATCGCCTTAAGCGATGGGGGCTATGTGCGCCCTGAAGGGTTAAAAGTCAATGAGCGGCCGTGAAATGCTGAAATTCAGGCCGCGCGATAACCATACACCCAGTCGAAACGCGCCCTGAATCGCTCCTCGCCCATGAGCCGCAGGGCTGTGTTGCGCGCCTTTGCCGCAATTCCGCCGAGGCGGAATATCTCGCCGTTGCGCCGCGCAGCGGCCTGTATGGCCATCGCCCGGGGCGTGCGTTCGGCCTCATAGGCGCGGAAGGAGCCGGCAATATCGTCCGGTGTTTCGGCCAGCCGCGCGGCGAGGACGGCGGCATCCTCGATCGCCAGCGCCGCTCCCTGCGCCAGATGCGGCAGGACCGGGTGCGCGGCATCGCCGAGCAGGGTGATGTGTCCCTCTCCCCATTCCGGCGGCGAGGAGCTGTCGTAGAGCGGCCAGGTCGTCCATCCGGGTGCCGCACGCAGGATTGTCTGTACGGGTTCCGCCCAGTCGGCGAACATGCCGAGGAGTTCGGACGGATCGCCGGGTTCCGCCCATCCTTCGCGCGGCGTTCCTTTCGTCACCGCCACGAGATTGAGCTGGCCCGAGCGGTCGAGGGGATAGGACACGAGATGCGCACCGGGGCCGAGCCAGACGGCGGTTTCGCGCCGTGCGCCGTGCGGGAGAGTCGCGCGCCAGGCGATCTGGCCGGAAAAGGCGAGAGGGCCGCCGCCGAGGTGCGACCTTATGATGGAACGCACGCCGTCAGCGCCGACGAGCGCCGAGCCGACCATGGATTCGTTTGCGATGCGCGATTTCAGGTGAACCGCGACGCCGTCCGGCGTTTCGACGAAATGCGTCAACTCCGTGCCGAGGCGTATGGACAGGCCGGCGTCGACCACGGCGCGCGCAAGAATGCTCTGCAGCTTCGCACGGTGGATCAGGCGATAGGGAGCTCCCCAGCGCGTTTCGGTGGCGAAGCCAAGCCCCAGGCGCGCGATGGGCTGGCCGTTGCGGCCGTCCATGAGGCGGATGGAATCGGGTTGAATGCCCGCGTCGTCTATCTCTGGGCCAAGCCCGAGCCGGTCCAGAATGCGCGATGCGTTGGGTGAAAGCTGCAGTCCGGCGCCGATCTCTTCAAGTTTCGGCGCGCGCTCGATGACGATGGAAAGGATGCCGCGGCGCGCCAGAGCGATGGCGAGGGTCAGACCGCCAATCCCGGCGCCCGCGATGATGATCGGGCGCGCGGCGTGCATGGCTCAGAGCGCGATGGCGGGGTCTGCGGCCCAGACACAGTCGGCCGGCTTGGTCGTGCCGGCGTCCAGCGTCTCATTGTATCGGAAGAGCGTCGAGCAATAAGGGCAGACCATCTCGTCGTCGTCGCCCATGTCGAGAAACACATGCGGATGGTCGTAGGGCGGCACCGCGCCGATGCACATGAACTCGCGGACGCCGATCTCGATGGAGCGATGGCCGGCGGTGTTGTGGAAATGCGGCGTGCGGATATCGGCCACGATTGATCTTCCTGCGTGGTTGTAACCGGCGGCAAAATAACGGCTTCACCCAGCGAATGCGAGCGGCTATTCGTCCCGTCTCACAAACAATCGCGAAACATCAGATGCCAAGCTTTGTCTCGGACGCACTGACCCTGAACTATATCGACGAGGGTTCCGGCGATCCCGTGATCCTGATTCACGGCTTTGCCTCGAACCTGCAGATCAACTGGGTCGGGACGGAGTGGGTGAAAACGCTCACCCAGGCCGGTTACCGGGTCATCGCGTTCGATCATCGCGGACACGGGCAAAGCGACAAGATCTACGACAGCGACCGCTACACCATCCGCGAGATGGCGGGTGACACCCTGGCTCTGATGGATCATCTCGCAATCCCGAAGGCCGATCTCGTCGGCTATTCGATGGGTGCTCGCGTCGGTGCCTATGTCGCCATCGAGCATCCGGAAAAGGTTCGCAGCCTGGTTGTCGGCGGCATGGGCGGCCGGTTGTTCGGCGGCGCCTCGAAGTCCGACGAGATCGCCAAGGCGCTCGAAGCCCCGCACCGGGACGATGTCACGGACGCCTATGCCCGCACGTTCCGGGTGTTTGCCGAGACAACGCGCGGAGACCTGAAAGCGCTTGCCGCCGTCATCCGCTCGCCGCGCCTGCCGCTGACGCCGGAGATGCTCGGCCGGATGTCGTGCCCGGTGCTGATCGCGGTCGGGACCGAGGACGATGTTGCCGGCGACCCGCACGAGCTGGCGGCCGTCATACCCGGATCAAAGGTGCTTGAAGTGCCGGGCCGCGACCACAATCGCAGCGTCGGTGACAAGGTGTTCAAGGAAGGCGTTGTCGCCTTCCTTGCCGAGCGCCCCTAGGCGGGAGGATTGGTGACGGGAGCCGCGGGAGCGGGCTTCGCGCCATCCGGCTTCGGCAGCTTCAGATCGGCGCCAGACTTGGCCTGAAGACTGTCCTTGGTCCTCTTGTCCTTGGCTTTCTTGTCCTTGGACTTCTTCTCTTTCTTGTCCTTGTCTTTCTTGCCGTCCTTCTTGGCGGCCTTCTTATCTTTCTTGTCTTTCTTCTTGTCCTTTTTCACCTTCGAGGCCGCCTGCGCCGGCGCGGCGGGAGCCGCGGCCTTGACCTTCGCGGCCGCCGTCAGGATCGCGGCGTTCAGTGCGTCGCCCAGGGCCGCGCTGCCTTCCTTGCTCGCCAGCAGATTTTCAGCCGCCGCGCGCGCCTCGCTGGACAGCGGCAGGCCCTTCAAAACACGCTTCTCCTTGGACATTCCTTGCTCCTGAAAGGTCGATATCGTCTCACGCTATGGCATCGCCCTGTCACAATCGAGAGGCCCGTGGCGCGCTTCGCAAGGACCTCCATCACATTGGGGTTTTCGACGGGCCTGTTCGCCCCTAAATAAGGGATTCAGCGGGCGTTCAGCACCTTGTGCTACAAGCACCGTCGGGCAGGAAAACCTTTATGGTCCAAACAACTAACCCGCGCGGCCGGGCAGCTCTCAAGACCGTCGACCCGATCTGGGACCAGCTTCGCGCCGAAGCCGAGGCCGTGATCGCGCGCGAACCGCAGCTGGCCGGCCTGCTGCATGCCTCGATCCTTCATCACGAGACGCTTGAAAGCGCCGTTGCCCACCGCATCGCCGCAAGGCTCGAATCCGACGAACTCGGCGACGGAATGATCCGCCAGGCGTTCGAGGACGCCATCGAACTTGATTCCGACATCGGCCTGTCGATACGCGCTGATCTCGCCGCCGTGGTCGACCGCGATCCGGTCGCCGACCGGTTTCTGGAACCGGTCATGTACTTCAAGGGATTTCACGCGCTCGAAGCGCAGCGTTTCGCCAACCGCCTGTGGAATGCCGGACGTAAGGACATGGCGCTTTATCTGCAAAGCCGAGTGTCGAGCGCGCTGCAGGTCGATATTCATCCCGCCGTGCCGATCGGCAAGGGTGTGTTCATCGATCACGGCACCGGCGTCATCGTTGGCGCGACTGCGGTTATCGAGGACGATGTTTCCATCCTCCAGAACGTCACGCTCGGTGGCACCGGCAAGGAGCAAGGCGACCGCCATCCGAAAATCCGCCGCGGCGTGCTTATCGGCGCCGGCGCCAAGATTCTCGGCAATATCGAGATTGGAGTGGGATCGCGTGTCGCGGCCGGCTCCGTCGTGCTGAAATCCGTTCCGTCGTGCACGACCGTCGCGGGCGTGCCCGCGCGTGTCGTCGGCCGCGCGCCGTGTGCCGATCCGTCGCGCAGCATGGACCACGTTCTGGATGAAGCGGAAATTTTCGACCCCGTGATCTGAGCGCGCTTGCGTGAAGTCGTTCGCGCGTGCCAGATCGTCCCTGTTTTCAAAGAGTGGAGAGCGTGCGTGGAGAAGAAAGAGCTTGAGCAGGTACAGGCCTATCTGCGCCGCACATTCGGCAATCAGAGCCTGCGTGTGGTTGCCCGGCCGAAGAAAATGGATTCCGCCGAAGTCTATCTCGGCGAGGAATTCATCGGCGTCCTGTTCCGCGACAATGAGGATGGCGAGCTGTCCTACAATTTCCAGATGGCGATCCTGTCCGAGGATCTCGACGCCTAATCGTCCGCCTTCTCGATTGCGCCGCGCGATCTGAGCGTCCGCGCAACCTGCCAGCACATGAGCGCCCATGCGCCGCCCGCCAGCCAGCCGGCGATGACGTCCGTCGGCCAATGCACGCCGAGATAGACGCGGCTGACGCCGATCAGAGCGACCGTCACCACGGCGAGCGCAAGGATGTAGCCACGCGCCGCGCCTGACTTCTGCGTTTGCGCCAGAAGCGCGCCGAGCGTCAGGTAAGCGGCCGCGGACATCATCGCATGCCCGCTCGGAAAGCTCATCGTCGTCACTTCGACGGAATGCGCGACAACATCCGGGCGTGGGCGCGCGAAAATCAACTTGAGCAGGTTGTTGAGCAGCGTGCCGCCGAGAATGGCCGCGACGACGAGCGCAGCCGTGGCGCGTTTTCTCGCGATGAGAAGAAATCCGGCCGCGGCGAGCGTGACGAGCACGATCACGGTTGTCGAACCAAGCCCGGTCAGTTCCAGAAACATCGTCTCGACCCAGGCCGGGCCGATCGGATCATGCGCGTCGCCGGTACGCAGCGCGAGCATGAGCGTCCGGTCGATGCATTCCAGCGCCCCGCCGCGAATGGCGGCGGCGATTGCGGCGAATGCGGCCGCGAGGACGGCCGTCCATATCCAGGTCTGTGTGGCGGTGCGATTCATGCCGGCTGTCATAACGCGCATTCCCGAAAAAGGTGAGGGCCGGCTCCGGGGAGAGCCGGCCCTCGCGCGACCAGGTCGTGGGGACGGGGAGGGGTGCGACCGGGCGCGTTTTCGAACTCAGCGTGCCGTGGCAACTCCGGTTTCCGGACGTGCCGGGCCGACGAAAACCCAGGACTTCGGATCGGTTTGCGACTGGCGTTTGATGTATTCGTAGCCGGTGTCCTGCCAGGCCAGGACGGCATCGCGCTGGTTGTCGAGCACGAGATCGCCCTTGTCGGTGGACACCGTGAGGACGGCATGGCCGTCGCCCTTTTCGTCGCGGACGACGGTGATGAGCAGGACGGAGGCGTCCCAGCCCGCGCCCATCAGCATGCGCCGCTTCAGCAGCACATAGTCTTCGCAGTCGCCCTTGTTGACCGGGTAGATCCAGCGCTCCGCCGTTCCATAGAGATCGATGTCGGTCACCGGCGCGATGGCGTCGTTGACCGCGCTATTGATGCGGATGAGTTCGGACAGGCGGGCGGAGTCCAGCGCCACGCGGGCGGTCTTCGCACCGGTCCGGACGCATTCAGACGGCTCGCGCGAGCAGAATTCGGCATGGCCGATCGGCGCGCGCGCTGCGCCAAGCACCTTCATAGAAGGTTTACCGTCAACATCGGTCGCCGCAGCCGTTCCGGAAAGAACAAGCGTAAAGCAGATGCCAGCAAGGGCTATCATTGCTTTTCTAGGCGAAGTAAATTCAACGGGAAGCATTGAACCCCTCCTTGTCCGTCGGGGATCAATGTGGCAGATATACTTTGAGGCTGGTCTAAGTTATAGGCCGAAAATCTAGGTATTGAAGTAAGTATTCGTTAGGCATGCGCATACATCTGCGCACTGGCCAAATCTCTCGAAAAATCAGGAAAGAAAAGGCGGCTCAGCCGCCGAACTGCTCGCGCAGGTGGTCGATGTTCTGCGGGCGGGTGAACTCCACCGCCACACCGCCTTCGAAATGGCGGACGACCTTCGCCGCCGTGCGGCCGAGCGTGACCGGTGTGTCGAGCGGCGGCTGCATATCGAGATGGACCGCGGCACCCGACAGCGAAACGTCCACGACGCGGCAGGGAATCTCGCGTCCGTCGGGCATGACGAGGAACGAGCGGGTATTCTTCGGAGACAAACGTTCGTGGCGGCGGTCTTCCGGCAGTCCGAGAACCTGGCGATTGGCGAGCCATGTCAGCTGGTCGGCGAGCTTTTCGCGCTTGCGCGGCGTTGCGGCGATGGTCATCGCAAAGCCGTTCGGAATTGTGCGGACGAGAACGCCTTCGACGCGGCCTATGTGATCGAAATAGGCCACGACGCGCTCGCCGGGCTGCCCGACCACCGGTGCGACGACCGAGACGCCGCCCGGCGACATATCGAAGGTCTGGCAGGGATACTCGCGACGGTCGCTCAGCATATAGCGGCCGATGAGGGCGACCTTCACGCGCGCGTGCCGCCGGCGTTCCTGGGGGCGTTGCTTTGGTGCGGGTTGCGGCTGCATCTAGACGACTGTCCGTGCCCAGACGGGAAACCCGGTTGGGAATGATTTGAACCGACGATAGGTAGACGCGGTTAATGATCTGTATTGCAAAGGGGATAGTCTCCTGCGCGTTCTGGTCCTTCTTGCTTTTGCCGTGCTGCCGCGCCACTTGATCTAGACGAGCTCGCCTTGGACGATTCCCGCGAACCCATTTTCAACTCTCCGCCCGTGGTCGGCTGGACCATCGCGGCGCTGGTTGCGATTCACGTCGCGCGCGGTTTTCTGTCCCAGAACGAGGAGCTGCAGATGCTGCTGCTCTTCGCCTTCATCCCCGCACGCTACGATCCGGCCTTCATCCAGTTTGCTTTTCCGGGCGGCCTGGCTGGGGATATCTGGACCTTCGTTACCTATGCGGCGCTGCATGGCGACTACATGCACCTCACCGTGAACGGCATTTGGCTGCTGGCGTTCGGCAGCGCGGTTGCGTGGCGGTTCGGGGCGACGCGGTTTCTGCTGTTCATGGCCGCCACGGCCGCGCTCGGCGCGGCGACGCACCTTTTGATGCATTTCGGAGACGTCACGCCGATGATCGGGGCCTCGGCGGCGATTTCGGGCCTGACAGCCGCGGCCATACGTTTCGTGTTCGAGGCGGGCGGGCCGATGGGCGTTTTCCGCCGCCGGGGCAGGGCGGCGTTCGCGGTGCCCGCGGTGCCGCTGTCGGACATCTTCCGTTCGCCGCAGATCGTGGCCTTCGTCGCGGTGTGGTTCGGGATCAACTTTCTGTACGCGTTCGCCTCGTATCAGGGCGCGGCGCCGATCGCCTGGGAAGCGCATATCGGCGGTTTCATCGGCGGGCTGCTTCTTTTCCCCGTTTTCGATCCCAAACTTCCGCTCGGTTTTAACGATCTTCGTCGCAGCGCTTGATCGCGCCGCATTTCGGCGCAATCATCGTTCGAACCTGCACGCACTTACGTTGCGGGAAGAATGGGAGAGTGGACATGCATGTTGCGTCGATCCTCACGATCAAGGGAAAAGATGTCATCAGCATCACCCCGGAGCGCACGCTCGCGGACGCTACGCGGCTGCTGGAACGCCACGGCATAGGAACGCTGGTCGTCACCCAGGGCGACAATGTCATCCTCGGCATTCTGTCCGAACGCGACATCGTCCGCGCGCTGGCGCGGAGCGGTGCGGCGGTTCTCGACCAGCCGATCTCGGAGCATATGACGAAAACGGTAAAGACGTGCGTGCGCGGCGATACGCTGCGCTCCATTATGGAGCGCATGACGGCCGGCAGGTTCCGTCACATGCCGGTGGTCGAGGAAGGCCGGATCGCCGGCATTATTTCGATCGGTGACGTCGTGAAATTCCGCCTCGGCGAACTCGAAGCCGAAGCCAGCGCGATGCGAGAGTACATCGCCTCCGCTTAAGGCTGCTTGTAGACCTTCGCGGGATCGAACAGCTTCGCGTCGCCGATGAAGTCGAGCTTCAGCTCGCCCGATGGCGCACTCCCCAGAGGAATACTGCGGTAGAAACACGAGATGCGCCCGGTGTGGCACGACGCGCCGGTGCCCGCCACCCGCACTTTCAGCAGCACAGCATCCTGATCGCAATCGACGCGCATCTCGACGACCGTCTGTACATGGCCGCTGTCCTCGCCCTTTTTCCAGAGCTTGCCGCGGGAGCGCGAGTAGAAATGGGCTTCGCGGGTTTCGATGGTTCTGGCCAGAGCCTCGGCGTTCATGTGCGCGAGCATCAGCACATCGCCGCTGCCGGCATCCGTCACGACAGCCGTCACGAGGCCCGCCGCGTCGAAGCGAGGCGTCAGCGCGAGGCCTTCTTCGATGTCCTGATGTGTTCCTGGTGCGGAAAACGGACCTGACGTTCCGCTGCTCACTTCTGGGCACCGCGGACAAGCGTCAGGAAGCGCACCTGTTCGGCCGGATTGTCCTTGAACAGGCCGGTGAAGCGGGTGGTGGTTGTGGTGACACCCGATTTGCGGATGCCGCGCATCGCCATGCACATGTGCTCGGCCTCGACCATGATGGCGAGTCCGCGCGGTTTCAGCGCTTCGTCGATCGCGGCCGTCACCTGCGCGGTGAGATTTTCCTGTGTCTGAAGGCGGCGGGCAAAGACTTCGACCACACGGCCGATCTTGGACAGGCCGACCACGCCGCCGGTCGGATAATAGGCCGCGTGCACCTTGCCGAAGAACGGCACCATGTGGTGTTCGCAGTGCGAATAGAACGGGATGTCCTGGACGAGGACGACGTCTTCATAACCGCCGACGTCCTCGAACACGCGTTCCAGCACCTTCCCGGCGTCCTGCCCATAGCCGGCATAGAGTTCGGAGTAGGATTTCACGACGCGTGTGGGGGTATCGAGAAGGCCCTCGCGGTTTGGATCGTCCCCGAGATAGGCGATCAGCGTGCGAACGGCCTGTTCCGCCTCCTCGACAGAGGGGCGCTTCACATCGGCCGAAACGCGAAAAGCAGGGTGTTTGACGACCTTGTCCATTGAGCTATCCAAAGGCCGTCCGGGCGGCTGTGAAGTGATTTGCCCGCCCCCTGCATGAGGGCTTAGGGCACCTATATAGTAAGCGATCTAGATGCCGCAAAATCGTTTACGGAAAAGAATTCCGTTTGGATTACCGCGGCGGGGACCAAAATGCTCGACGACATCTACAACCGGCGCATTCTGGAACTGGCTGCCGGCATCCCCCGGCTGGGGCGGCTGGATCATCCGGACGCGTCCGCAACGGCCCATTCCAAGCTCTGCGGCTCGACCGTGACCGTCGACCTCAAGCTGGAAAATGGCGTCGTCTCGGACTTTGCCCACGACGTCAAAGCTTGTGCCCTCGGCCAGGCCTCGTCCTCGATCATGGCCAGCCATGTGGTCGGCGCGACCCCCGAGGAACTGCGGAAGGTGCGCGAGACCATGCGGACCATGCTGAAGGAGGGCGGTTCGCCCCCGGCGGGCAAATGGTCCGATCTGGCGGTTCTGGAGCCGGTCCGGGACTACAAGGCCCGCCACGCATCGACCCTTCTGACCTTCGACGCCGTGGTCGACGCGCTCGATCAGATCGAGGCGCGCAAGAAGGCGGCTGAATAACAAAAACCTCATCCCGAGGAGCGAGCGAAGCTCGCGTCTCGAAGGATGGGCGACAGGCACCGGACTTGCGGCTCATCCTTCGAGAAGCCGCCCCCGGCGGCTCCTCGGGATGAGGTCGGTGAACTTGGCACTCATGAAAGCCCTCGTCCTTTTTCCTATCCGGTTCTACCGGCTGTTCATCTCGCCGCTGCTCGGAGCCAATTGCCGGTATGAGCCCGGCTGTTCGGCCTATGCCGAAGAAGCCGTGCGCCGCCACGGCGCCTGGGCAGGAGGCTGGATGATGACGGCGCGCCTCTGCCGCTGTCATCCCCTCGCAGGATGGGGCGTGGATCCCGTTCCGGAGACGCTGGCGCCGAAGGCGCATTGGTACGCGCCATGGCGCTATGGCGTTTGGTCCTGGCGCAAGCCCGATCTGGGTCCGCCAGGACCCTGAGTTCAGCGCGGGCCGGTCCGGCCCAGACCGCCCTTCACGCGATGTCCTTTCGCGGCGGCATAGGCGGCGCCCAAATCTTCGGTGCGCAACGCCCGCAACAGGCCGATGGCCATCAGCACCATCACGACCGAGAACGGCAGCGCCGCCGCGATTGACGCCGTCTGAAGCGCCGACAGCCCTCCCGCGAGCAGCAGGATCGCCGCTACCGCTCCTTCGGAAACGCCCCAGATCAGGCGATGGAGCATCGGCGGCTCCTCGTTGCCGAGCGACATCACCGTGTTGATTACCAGCGTGCCGGAGTCGGACGAGGTGATGAAAAACGTCGCAATGAGAATCGTCGCGACCGTCGCGGCGATTTTGGCCAGGAATTCCGGCGCGGCCATCGCGTCGAGAGTGACATAGAGCGAAGACGTCAGGTCCGCGTTCACGGCCGCCGAGATATCGGCGGCGCCGGCCAGTTGCAGATTCAGCGCCGTGCCCCCGAACAGTGTCAGCCAGAGGAAAGCGAGAAGTGTCGGCACGACGAGAACGCCGCCGATGAACCCCCGGATGGTGCGGCCGCGCGAGATCCGGGCGATGAACATGCCGACGAAGGGCGCCCAGGCGATCCACCAGCCCCAGTAAAAAGCCGTCCAGCTTCGCTGCCAGCCGTCGAAATCCGCATTTGTTGCGGACCAGAGGCTCAGCGGAATGACATGGGAAAGATAATCGCCGAGCCATTTTAGATAGGAGTTCAACAGGTAGACCGTGGGGCCGAAGGCCAGCAGGAACACCATGATCGCGATGACGAGCCAGAGGTTCAGTTGGGACAGCAGCTTCACCCCGCGATCGAGGCCCGACGCCACGGAGAGCGTTGCAATCGATGTGATGACGACGATGAGCAGCATCATCGCAATCATTGCCGGGCCGCGTGTGCCGTCTTCGTTGACGGTGGTGAAGAATTCGATGCCGGTCAGTTCGTAGATGCCGGTTGCCATCTGCTGCACGCCAAGGCCCAGCGACGTCGCAACGCCGAAAATGGTGCCGAAGATTGCAAGAATGTCGGCGGCAGACCCGATGGGTCCGTAGATTCGCTCGCCGATCAGAGGATACAGCGCGGAGCGAATCGTGAGCGGCAGATCCTTGCGATACGAGAAGTAGGCGAGGGACATGCCGACCACGACATAAATTGCCCAGGGGTGCAGACCCCAATGGAAGAACGTCATGCGCATGGCGATATCGCCCGCATGCGCGCTCCCTGGCGCTATGCCCGTATCACCACCGATGAATGGGTTTTCCTGCAAGTGATAGATCGGCTCGGCAATCGACCAGAACACGAGGCCGATGCCCATGCCCGCGCCGAACAGCATCGAGAACCACGCGAAATAGCTGAATTCGGGGCGGTCCGTGTCCTTGCAGAGCCGGATGTTTCCATAGGGCGAGAACAGGAGATAGAGCGACAGAAAGAGCGCCGCGGCCACGAGGCCGATATAGTACCATTTCAGCGTCGACAGGATCCATGTATTGACGGAGGTGAACACGCCGCCAGCCTGTTCGGTCCAGATCGCCGCGTAGACGACAAGCGCGAAGACGATGAACTTCGACCACATTGCAACGCCGGGATGCAGACCCTTGAGGAATCCGGTGTCCGCGGTCAGTTCGTCTTGCATTTTTTCGTGGTGCTTGGCGTCCAGAGGGTCGCTCATCGGTGCAGTCTCCGGGGGTCGGGCGGCTTGGCCGGGCGTTCAGATTCGTATGCGGCGAAACAGGTCGTCCGATACGTCGGAAACAAGAGGCGTAACTGGTACGATGCGTGCGGATGCACGCGCCTCTCTCAGTGCCGGGCACTTTAGGCGCTTTGCCCCATCAAGGCAAAAATGCGGCGACTGTTCTCGGACAACCCGCACGGGGGTTGACCCGCCACGGCGGTTCTGGTGAGACGAGCGCTCCCAGCGGTGCCATGCCGCGCATGCTTACCTGCTTCGTGGGCAGGACTGAGCCAGGAGTTCTATTTCATGCCCATTCTGACCTTTCCTGATGGTGCCGCGCGTGAATATCCCGCCGGCATCACCGGCCTCGACATCGCCAAAGGCATTTCGCCCTCGCTGGCAAAACGCACCGTGGCGATGGCGCTCGACAGCAAGCTGCACGATCTCTCCGATCCCATTCTGGCCGATGCGAAAATAGAGTTCGTCGGCCGCGATGAGCCGCGCGCGCTGGAACTCATCCGCCATGACGCCGCGCATGTTCTCGCCGAGGCGGTGCAGAGCCTTTTTCCCGGCACGCAGGTGACCATCGGCCCTGTGATCGAGAACGGGTTCTATTACGACTTTTTCCGCAACGAGCCGTTCTCGACCGACGATCTCGAAGCCATCGAGAAGCGCATGCGCGAGATCATCGCGAAGGATGCGCCGTTCACGAAGGAAGAATGGTCACGGGACGAGGCGAAGACGTTCTTCGGTGGCAGGGGCGAGACGTTCAAGGTCGAACTGGTCGACGCCATTCCCGCAGGCGAGACGCTGAAGATCTACAAGCAGGGCGAATGGCTCGATCTCTGCCGCGGCCCGCACATGACCTCGACCGGCAAGGTCGGCAATGCGTTCAAGCTGATGAAGGTCGCGGGCGCCTACTGGCGCGGCGATTCCAACAATCCGCAGCTTCAGCGTATTTACGGCACGGCCTTCGCCAAGCAGGAGGAACTCGATCTCTACCTGCATCAGCTCGAGGAAGCCGAAAAGCGCGATCATCGCCGCCTTGGCCGCGAGATGGATCTCTTCCACTTCCAGGAAGAGGGGCCGGGCGTCGTCTTTTGGCATGCCAAGGGCTGGACGCTGTTCCAGGAACTGATCGCCTATATGCGCCGCCGTCTGCGGCCGCTCGGCTACCAGGAGGTCAACGCGCCGCAGCTTCTCGACAAGTCCCTGTGGGAGATTTCGGGCCACTGGCAGTGGTATCGCGAGAACATGTTCGCGGCGCAATCGGCCGGTGATGACACCGAGGACGAACGCGTCTTCGCCATCAAGCCGATGAACTGCCCCGGACACGTCCAGATATTCAAGCACGGACTGAAGAGCTATCGCGACCTGCCGCTCAGGCTTGCCGAGTTCGGCACGGTTCATCGTTACGAGCCGTCGGGCGCGATGCACGGACTGCTGCGCGTACGCGGCTTCACGCAGGACGATGCGCACATCTTCTGCACCGAGGACCAGCTCGCAGACGAGTGCCTGAAGATCAACGATCTCATTCTCTCGACCTACGCGCATTTCGGCTTCGACGAGATTGTGGTTAAGCTCTCGACGCGTCCCGACAAGCGCGTCGGCTCCGACGCGGCGTGGGATCATGCCGAGAGCATCATGGCCGATGTGCTGCAGGAGATTTCGCGGCGTTCGGGCAATCGCATCAAGACCGAGGTCAATCCGGGCGAGGGCGCGTTCTACGGTCCGAAGTTCGAATATGTGCTGCGCGACGCCATCGGACGCGACTGGCAGTGCGGCACGACGCAGGTCGATTTCAACCTGCCGGAGCGCTTCGGCGCGTTCTACATCGGCCCGGACGGCGAGAAGAAGGCGCCGGTCATGGTGCATCGCGCGATCTGCGGTTCGATGGAGCGCTTCCTGGGCATTCTGATCGAGCACTATTCGGGCGCGTTCCCGCTGTGGCTGTCGCCGCTGCAGGTCATGGTCGCCACCATTACGTCCGACGCCGACGGCTATGCGCAGGAAGTCGCCGCGGCGCTCAACAAGGCGGGGCTGCGTGCGGAAGCCGATCTTCGCAACGAGAAGATCAACTACAAGGTTCGCGAGCATTCGCTGGCCAAGGTGCCGGTTCTGGCGGTCGTCGGGCGCAAGGAGGCGGCGGAGAGGCTTCTGTCCATACGCCGGCTCGGCTCGCCGGATCAGACGTCGGTAGGCCTCGACGATGCGATCAAAAATCTTGTCGCGGAAGCAACGCCGCCGGACATGAAGGACTAGTTCAGCGTGAGGTCGACCTGGGCCGCGCGGCCCGCGACGACCTCGAACTCCTTCTGGTAGATCTTGCCTTCGTAGCGCGCGACGGCGGTGTAATCGCCCTCGGCAAGGACCACGCCCGACAGCTCCTCCAGCGTCTCGACAATGATGTCGCCGCCGGGGGTGAGGATGCTCCAGGTCGCGTCGCTGACTTCGGTGCCGCTCGTGCCGAGCAGCCGGAGATCGACGCGGCCGGCCTTGTGCAGCACCGCGGCGTCGGTCAGCTTGCCCGGTTCGACGCGCACTTCAGACTGCACCTTGGCGTTGGCTTTCCCGTAGGTCGAGGTGATCTGGTAGAGCCCGGCGTTCAGGCGGACGATCTGTCCCGCCTTTGCATGACTCACGAGCTGTTCGCCGGTGGCGTCCGTACGGTGGATGTCGAAGCTGAGGGCGTCCGCCGGAAGCGGCTGCTTGCCGGACGTGCCGGTGAAGCGCAGCGCGCCGGCGTTCAGCACGATTTCCTCGCTGACCGCCTCTGTGCCGAGCACGATATGGCGGGTGTCGGCCGCGATGCCGTAGGCGACATGCACGATGTAGCCGCCCGGATCGAGCGTGACGAAGGCCTTTGCGTCGTTCGTCTCGAAGACGAGGGCGTGGTTGCCGTTGTAATCGGGCTGGTCGGCGAAGATGCGCCAGCGCATGCCGCTTTCGATTTCCGGGCCCCCCTCGGCAAAAAGGGCCGAGAGGCTAAGCACGGTTTTTGTCTGGGAGCCGGGGCTGAAGGGCGCCAGCGTCTGGCTGCGGGGAGGGGCTCCCGGCGCCTCGAGCGGCGAGGGGATCGACATCTGCAGGTCTTGCGGCGCAAGCGAGGGTACGCCGACCTGGGCAAAAGCAGGTGCGGCGAAGACCGGCAGCACAAGAAAGACCGCGGCGAGAGCGCGGACGAGCAGGATCCCCATGCCGAGTCGTTTCCCCGATAACCGCGGCTTTTGCAAGACACCGCCATGCGCCCCCAAGGGCGGATTGCCCGGCCCGGCGGGTTTTGCCAAACAGGGACGACGCCGAGGGGGAATCACCGATATGACCAGCGCCACCGATCTTTTGTTGCGCCGCCGCTCCGTGCCCGCGTTTCTGCTGCGCGAGCCGGGGCCTACGAACGGTCAGTTGGAGACGATCCTGACCGCCGCGAGCCGGGTTCCCGATCACGGCAAGCTTGCGCCATGGCGGTTCATCCTGGTTGAAGGCGATGCCCGCTTCCGACTGGCGGACAATCTGGCGGAAGCCGCCAAGGCCGAGCCGGGGGCGGATCATCAGAAGATCGACGACGACAAGCGCCGCTTCGAGGCTCCATTGACCGTGATCGTGGTCAGTCGCGCCGGGCCGCATGTCAAAATTCCCGAATGGGAGCAGGTGCTGTCCGCCGGTGCCGTGTGCATGAACCTGATCCTCGCCGCGCACTCGCTCGGCTTCGCCGCCAACTGGCTCACGGGCCGCGCCGCCTATGACCGGCGGGCGGCAGACATACTCGGCCTTGCCGATGCCGAGCGTGTCGCGGGCTTCATCCATGTCGGTACGCCCGATCAGGCGCCGGCCGACCGGCCGCGCCCGCCGCTCGGCGAGATCGTGACGCGCTGGGGCCAGTGAGCGAGCATTTCTACGAACCGGCGGACGGCCACCGGCTTCCGCACGATCCCTTCAAGGCGATCATCGCGCCGCGCCCCATCGGGTGGATTTCGAGCGCGGATGCGGAGGGGCGCCCAAATCTCGCGCCCTACAGCTTCTTCAACGCGTTCTGCTCCTCGCCGCCGATCATCGGTTTTTCCAGCGAAGGCTGGAAGCACACCGTCCGCAACATCGCCGACACGCGCGAATTCGTCTTCAACCTCGCGACGCGCAAGCTCGCGGACGCGATGAATGTCAGCGGTGCGCCCTACGCGGACGGAATCAGCGAATTCGAAACGGCAGGCCTTGAGGCCGCGCCCTCGCGGGTCGTCAAACCGCCGCGTGTCGCGGAAAGTCCCGCGTCGCTGGAATGTCGCCTGATCGCGATCCAGGAACTGGCCGACATCGAGGGAAACCGGCTGCAGCGTTTCCTGGTGCTCGGCCAGGTCGTCGGCGTCCATATCGACACCGCATACCTGAAGGACGGCCTGTTCGACACGGCCGCCGCACACCCCATCGCCCGCTGCGGTTATGTTTCGGACTACGCGGAGGTTTCCAGCCTTTTCGCGATGCCGCGGCGGGGTGCCTGAAACGCGCTCCGTTAACCGCTGGTTTACCATAACGGCCCGAAGGTGAAGCCGTCCGAAGAGGGGCGATTCCAACAGCGGTTTGGCTCGTGAGCACCTGGTCCGTCAGCGACGTTACGCAAGGCATTGCGGGTACTCTCCGCAAGGCCGCCAAGGCCACGGGCGCGGGGTTCGATTATCTCGTCAAGACGGCGATGCGCGAGTCCAGTATGGACCCGGCGGCGAAAGCCCGGACATCGTCGGCTGCCGGCATGTTCCAGTTCGTCGAGCAGACCTGGCTGGAAATGGTCAAGACGTCCGGCCCGAAATACGGCCTCGATCAGGAGGCCGCCGCCATTACACGCGGGGCGAACGGACGCTACACGGTGTCCGATCCCGGGGCGAAAGCCGAGATCCTGGCGCTGCGCCACGATCCCGAGGTTTCCGCGCTCATGGCCGGCGAGTTCACGGGGCGCAACAACGCACTGATGACCAACGCGCTGCGCCGTCCGCCGAGCGAAGGCGAACTCTATGCCGCGCATTTTCTCGGCGCGCAGGGCGCGATCGATCTGATCCGGCTGGCATCGGCATCGCCCGATGCAAAGGCGGCTGCGCATTTCCCGGAAGCGGCGAGCGCCAACCGCTCGATCTTCTATTCCGGCGGAAAAGCCCGTGGCGCCGCCGATGTCCTCGCCAAACTCGTGAACAAGCACGAGAACACGCCGAGCGTGCCGGAGTCCGGTGCGGGCCCCATGATTGCGAACGGCCCCGCGAGCTTCTTCACCAACACGCCGGCAACGAACCGCGTGATGGCCTATGCCGACAACCAGCCGGTGTTTCATTCCATGTTCCAGACCGCGCAACGTCCTCCGGTTTCATCGTATGTACGTGGCATCTGGTCGGACCTCGCGCCGCCGTCAGCGGCGAATGCCAAAGCGCCGCCAGCAGCCAGGGCGCAGCCCGCGGCCGCCGCACCGGGCAAGCCGCTCGATCTTTCGTCGTTCCTGAAGCCGACGGGAGGCGCCTGACATGATCGTGCAGCGTTTCCTCGCCTGGGCGCCGACCGCGCCATCCACACAACGCGCCGAGGGCGCCGGCGCGCTCGCGCGTGCCTATCTCTATTCCGGCCTCGACATCGCCGACCGCCAGGCCGCCGAAGCGGCTCTGACCATGCTTCTGGACGATTCGTCCGTCGCCGTGCGGCGCAATATTTCCGAGGCTCTCGCACCAAGCTATTTCGCACCCCGTCACATCGTGGTGGCGCTGGCGCATGACTCGCCGGAAGTTGCCGTGCCGGTGCTGATGCTGTCGCCGGTTCTTCATGATTCCGAACTGATCGAGCTTTTGCCCATACGCGGGGATGAAGAGCAGGCGGCCATCGCCGCCCGTGGCGTTCTGTCGGCGGCCGTCTCGGCAGCGCTGGCCGAAATCGGAACGCCGATGGCCTGCGCGGTGCTTATCCGCAATCCGCACGCGGAAATCACGCCCGGTGTCTTCGCGCGACTGGCCGATCGCTTCGGCGATGACGCCACCGTGCGCGATGTGCTGCTCGACCGGAAGGATCTGCCTGTTTCCGAGCGTCAGAAACTCATGCTGAGGCTGGCCGACAATCTCGGCAAGGCGGCGGTCAGCAAGTTCAGCATGGGCGAAGAACGCGTGCGGCGCATGACGGAGGATGCGTGCGAACGCGCCACGCTGTCGCTCGCTTCCGACCTCCCGGCGGTGCAGCCGCTGGTCAGCCATTTGCGGGCAAGCGGCCAATTGACCACGGGGCTCGTCCTTCGTGCGCTCCTCAGTGGCGAGATGGATTTCGTCGAGGCGTCGTTCTCTGAGCTGACCGGCGTGGAAGTGGAGCGCGTTCAAAAGCTCCTGGACGATCCCGTCCGCGCCGGCTTTCGCGCGCTTTACAGGGATGCGGGTTTTCCGCTTTCGACTTATGCGACCTTCCGCGAGGCGTTCGAGGCCTGGGCAGAACTGCGGGATGTGGGTGTGTCGGGTGCGGAAGCCCGCCGGCATGTCGCGGAGCGCGCGCTTGCAAAAAGCGAAACCGGCGACCTGGGCGGTGCCGCCACTCTGCTCAAGCGGCTTGCGGCGGACGCGGCGCGCGAGGAAGCGCAGGAATTCCTGCAGCAGGGCGCTCTTCCAGGCCGCTACGCGGCCTGACAGTCAATACACTTCGGCAGTGAGTTTGACGAAACGATCGACGCCGATGATGGCTTCGCGCGCGGAGCGAAGTTCGCCGATCAGCACACGCGCCGTCATGTCCTTCTCGTCGCGGACGCCGTCGCGCACCACGGCGCGGATGGCGTCGATATGTGCATCGACCAGCTCAACGGTCTTCTCGTCCATGTTCTCTGCGCCATCGAGAAGATCGCACAACCCGTCGGCCAGTTCGCCGGCGAGCGGATAGCCAAATGTCCGGCCCTGGCCGCGGATGTCGTGCGCGGCGCGATAGAGCGTCTGCATATTGTCGTCGTTCGACGGGTCCGTGTGAAAGACCTCGCGCGCGGCTTCGAGCTTCGCCGACTCGTCGTGCATCCATTGCGAGAAATCGTCGGCCAGTGCGGCCAGCGCCTGCTCGGCGCGCTCAAGCGCTTCGGTGTCGAAACCGTCCTTCGATTTTCCGCCGATCGACATCGCGCGGTCGCGCAGCGTGTTCGGCGGGATGATTACTGAATAGTCCTTGTGGACGATGGTCTCAGGCTGGGGCTGTTTTTTCATCGCGGCCTCACATTGCCCCACGCGCTTTGTTGTAAAGCGGCTGCTGTTCGATCACTTCCACTTCGCCGCTGCCGCGGCGTTCCGCGCCGACATAGTTTGCGGATGGCGTGCGCCGGCGGTCCGGTCCGAAATAGTCCTTGGTCTGGACGAAGGGCCGCGGGTTCACGACCACGTTCAGGATGCGCTGGTACAGCGCCTTGGCCGAAATCGGCTTGCAGAGAAATTCGGTTACGCCCGCATCGCGCGCGCGCAGCACGCGGCTCTTTTCGGAATGTCCCGTCAGCATGATGATCGGCGCGTAAGGATTTGAGTTCGCGCCCGGTTTGCGGATCATTGCCGTCAGTTCGAGGCCGTCGAAGATCGGCATCGCCCAATCGGTGATGACGATGTCGGGCAGATAGGTCGTGTAGGCCTCAAGGCCGGCCGCGCCGTCTTCGGCCTCATACACCTCGCGTGCGCCGAAACCATGCAGAAGTGTGCGCAGGATACGGCGCATGTGTGCGTTATCGTCGATGACGAGAAAGCGCAGCTTGTTGAAATCCACGCGGATCATACGCCAGGCCCCAGAGCCCGGAAGTCGGGCTGCCTCAAGAAGACCCTTGCATAAGTGAGTTAATACAAGGTGTTGACGAGCCTCTCGCCGGCCGCATAGCCGGGTCGCTTTCGCGCGGCTGCCTAACTCTCTCGCAAATGCTTATTTGTGCGGCACAAAGGAGTTAGATCGTGATTCTAGTACATATTATCCGTGCTTACCTGGATCGGCTTGAGGCCATCCGGGAGCTGCGCTCGATGGATGAGCGCCAGCTGAACGACCTGGGGATCAGCCGGGAAGATATCCCGTTCGCGGTTCGCTACGGCAAACACTGAGGCCAATCCGCATTCGGCTTGAAGGCGCCCCTTGGGCGCCTTTGTGCTTTTTGGGGTCAGCGGGCGTTGGAAGCGGCCGCGAACTGCTCGGCGATGATTCGCTCCTCCATCCCGTGATCCGGGTCGTGGAGCATGACCATGCTGCGGTCCCGGTCGAGGCGGACCACGACCTCCGCGGCGTTGCGGAATTCGGTGTGGTCGGCGACCGCCGCCGCCGGGCGCTTTATCGGGTCGAGAACGCCGAATTTGACTTCCGAGCTATCGGGCAACAGGGCGCCGCGCCAGCGCTTCGGCCGGAACGGGTTCAACGCCGTCAGGGCCAGCAGATTGGCGTTCAGCGGCACGATTGGCCCGTAGGCGGAATGGTTGTAGGCGGTCGAGCCGGCCGGAGTGGCGACGAGCGCTCCGTCGCCGATCAGCTCTTTCATACGGATCGTGCCGTCCACCCAGATTTCAAGCTTCGCCGCCTGATAGGTCTGCCGGTAGATCGATACCTCGTTGAGGGCACGGGCAAAATGCCGGTTGCCGTCGGTGTCGAGCACATGCATGACGAGCGGGCGGATGCGGGTCGGAACCGCGGCGTCCAGCCGCTCCACAAGCCCTTCCTCGCGGTAGTCGTTCATCAGGAAGCCGACCGTTCCGCGGTGCATGCCGTAGATCGGGGTTTCCTTGTCCATCAGGCGGTGCAGGGCCTCGAGCATGAGGCCATCGCCGCCTAGGGCCACCACCACATCGGCCTCGTCCAGCGGCACATTGCCATACATATGGGACAGCCGGCGCGCTGCCGTTCGTGCTTCCTCGGCGCTGGATGCGACGAAGGCAAGCTTGGAAAACCGCGCGGTCTTGGGCGGCGGATCCTCCGGATGGAGGCCGTCCACAACAAGACCGTCAAGAGACGTTGTCGTCGGCACAGGGATCTACCCAGCTATATGGTCCGGGACGTCATATAGGCTTCGCGTAAGGGCGAGCTTAACGGAGGCTTACATGCAGGAAACGGTTTTCGTCTATACCACCTGGCCATCTCCGGGCGAAGCCGAAGCCGCCGGACGCGCTCTGGTCGAGGCGAGACTGTGTGCCTGCGTCAACATCCTTCCGGGCATGATCTCCATCTACAACTGGCAGGGACAGATCGAGCGCGCGGAGGAAGCGGTGATGATCCTGAAGACACGGCGCGGACAGGTGCAACCGCTGATGGCCGCCGTGAAGGCCGCGCATCCTTACGACACTCCCGCCATTGTCGAGCTTCCGGCCGGCTCCGCCGATCCGGGCTTCGCAGCCTGGATCGCGCGGGAAACCGGAGGCTAGGTCAGAGCACCACGCTCCACGGCGCCGGCACGAATTCGTAGCCGTCGCCGTCCTTGGCGATGAAGCCGGTGCCCGGGAACGGAAAGTGATAGGCCTGGATGCGCAGCCGGTCCGCCGCCGCCATGTCGAAAATCTTGCGGCGGGTTTCCTCGGCCATGGCCGCATCGATATCGAACACGGCATGCCAGCCGGGATTGCGCACGAACAGCGCCGGGTGGTTCGCGGTATCTGAAAGGACCAGAAGCTGATCGTCGCCCGATGCGATGCGGAAGGTCATATGGCCTGGCGTATGCCCGTAGGCGGCGACGGCCGTGATGCCCGGAACGACCTCGGCGTCGGCATCGAAATGCTTCACGTCCTTGGCGATGGAGCCGAATGTCTTCCGCACCGCCGCGAAATTGCCTTTGCGGCCTTCGGGCGCGCGGCTCATCTCGCCGTCGTCCATCCAGTACTTCCACTCAGCCTCCGGCACCTGCACTTCGGCGTTCGGAAAGGCGAGCTCTCCTTCCTTGGTGCGCAGGCCGAGAATGTGATCGCCGTGGAAATGCGAGATCAGGACCGTATCGATCGCTTTCGGATCGATGCCGGCGGCGGCCATGTTCTCGATCAAGAGGCCCGCGGTCGGCGCCTGCTGGCCGCCGGTGCCGGTGTCGATCAGCACCACGCGGCGCCCTGTATTGACAATCAGCTGGTTGAAGGGAATGCCCAGTTTGTCGGTCGGCAGATAGGCGTCCTCGAGTGCTTCCTTGACGTCCTCAAGTTCGGCGTTGACGACGAAGCCCTTTTCCACTGGCCGCAAATTCACACCGTCATTGATCGCGGTCAGTTCGAACTCGCCCACCTTGTAGCGATAGATTCCCGGCACCTGCCGTCCGGCGGCCGGGGCGGCGGCGCGGGCGGGGAGGATCGACGGGACCGAGGACGCTGCAGCGGCAGCGGTTGCCGTGCCGGCGAGCAGGGCGCGTCGGGTCAGATCGGACATGATGCAAAAGCCTCCCAAACTTCCGATGGAGCTTCGCTCCGTTTTCCGGAACGCATGATCCGCGCTCTCGGTCTTGATGGGCGTAACGTCTTCGTGACGCGGGTAAACGATTTCGCGCGCCAGGACTATCCCCAACTTTCTTGTGCCGGGCAAGGAACGTCAACCGGATCAATGCGTTCTAGCTGGACACCCATGGAGGGCAGGGGAGAGCCATGAAGGTCGGCGACCTCACCAATGAACAGCTGGTCAAGGCCATCACCGGTCGCCTGACCTCGGGAGAGCTCGATCTTCTGATGCGGGAAGCCGGCCGCCGCGGCATCGATTTTGACGTCACCTACGAGGAATATCGCGGGGCACGCCAGGAAAAGGCGCTCGTCATCCGCTCGCACGTGACGTTCCAGCCCATGCTGGCCGGCGCCGGACGTTGATGGGCAAGCAGGAAACGTCCGTGAACGATCAGTCCAGCGCCTCCGTTATCGCCGCGCACGGCGCCGCGGAGCTGCCTGCCGTCGTCGTCGACAGCTACAATGTCGAGGTCAAGAACGGCGACAAGTTCGTCGGCGACAGCGCCTCGACGCGGGCGTTCCGAACCATTCTCGAGCAGTGGCGCAAGGCGGCGCGCAAGGACGGCGACGATCCGCTCGGCGACGAGCCGAGCGAGGATATTTCCAAGAAGAAGCTCGACAAGATGATCGCCGGAGACGACGTCGAAGCCGCCGGCGTGGTGCTCGCCACCGTCGAGGAATTCGCGCAGGCGCTTGCTGGCGTCATCGGTCGCTTCCTGAAGCTGAAGGACTGGAAAGGCACGGAACGCATCGCGCTTGGCGGCGGGTTGCGCGGCAGCCGCGTGGGCGAACTCGCGATCAGCCGCGCCGCGCTGCTGCTCAAGTCCGACGGTATTGACATCGAGCTCAGCCCGATCGCCCACGATCCGGATGAAGCGGGATTGATCGGCGCCGCGCATCTGGCGCCTTCATGGCTGTTTGCGGGACACGATGCGATCCTGGCGGTCGATATCGGCGGAACGAACATCCGCGCCGGAATCGTGCGAATCGACCACAAGAAGGGAAAAAGCGCCGATCTGTTCGACGCCGAAGTCACGCGCAGCGAACTGTGGCGTCATCGCGGAGAAAAGCCGTCGCGGGAAGAGGCCGTCGGACGGCTGGTCGAGATGCTCGAAGAACTGATCGCGCGTACCGGAAAGGACAAGCTGAAGCTCGCGCCGTTCATCGGCATCGGCGTTCCGGGCATCGTCACGGCCGAAGGCTCTATCGAGCGCGGTGCCCAGAATTTGCCGGGAAACTGGGAGTCCAGCCGCTTCCACCTGCCGCGGATGCTGCGCGAGGCCATACCGGAAATCGCGGGCCACGAGACGGCGATCGTCATGCACAACGATGCGGTCGTCCAGGGCCTGAGCGAAGTGCCGCGCATGCAGGATGTCGAACGCTGGGCTGTACTCACAATGGGCACGGGGCTGGGGAACGCACGGTTTTCGAATCGGCGGCGCGATCTGTGAATAGCGCGTACCACCGGCAATCGTATCTATTTCCGCCGGATTTTCGTTCGATTGACGGCTGGACATCCTTCCGCGAAGCTTGCGGCGAGGCATGAGCGAGGCGAAGTCGTTGGCTGAACGCAAGAAAAACATCACGACGATCCGCAGCAGGCTGATGTTGCTGACGCTCGGCCTGGTGTTGTCGGGCCTTCTGGCCGGCGCTTTCCTGCTGTGGGATTCCTATCGCAACACCCGCGCGGCCCTGGATCGGCAACTTGTCGAGACGGCGCGGGCTCTATCCCTCGTTGTGGACCGCGAACTCGGCCAGGCGGCGGCCTTCAACAAGGCGCTGGCGACGTCGCCCTATCTCGCCGAGGGAAATTTGCGCGCCTTCGACCGGCAGGCGCGCTCGGCCAATACCGGCGACGACACCTGGATCGTCCTGTTCAATGAAAAGCGGCGTCTTGTCGATACCAGCCTGCCTCCCGGCGCCGATATGCCCGACAGCACTGCCGATATGAGTACGCTTTGGGGACAGCTTCGGAACAACGAGACCGTGGTGTCGAACCTTTTCGACGGCGGCGTGTCCAGCGAACCTGTCATCACCGTAACAACGCCGGTGACGATCAACGGAACGGTCCGGTATGGACTGGCCTACGTGATGCGCCCCGCGCTTTTCAATCGCATCATTGCGGACCAGAAACTTCCGCAGGGATGGGTGGGAAATATTCTCGATGCCAAAAAGAGCGTCGTTGCGCGAAGCCATGGCGGCGATGATGTGGTCGGCCGCAAGCCGAGCGTGATTGTCGCGGCAAGCATGGACCGGACGGACAGCGCCGTCGTCGAAAGCACGTCGTTCGAGGGTGTGCCGACGATCGTTGCCTATAACAGATCGCCGCTTTATCGATGGGTGTTCGGCGTTTCTATCCCCAAGGCACAGGTCTACAGTCTCATTACGCGTACCCTGGCCATCGCCGCCGGGGGCGGCCTCGCGCTGCTCGTCCTCGGTACCATTATCGCCTCTCGCGTCGCCCGCGGTATTTCTCGTCAGGTCGAGGGTTTGGCGGTGGCGGCGCGGGCCCTGGGCCGCGGAGAACCGGTCGAACCGCCTCCAAGCTCGATCCAGGACGTCGTTACCGTCAGCGACAGCCTTCGGAATGCCGCGGAGGAGCTTAAAACCCGGGGCGCTGATCTGCGCGCCAGCGAGTCGCGCCTGCGGCTCGCCATACAGGCGACGGGGCTTGGCATCTGGGATGTCGATATCGAAACGGGCGAACGCGTCTGGTCGAGTGAATTCCGGCGCATTCTCGGTCTGCGCGAAGATGCACCCGCCGATACCGGCGTCTTTTCCGCCCTCATTCACCCGGAGGACACAGCATGGGTAAACGCCCTGTACAATGCATTCCTTGCCGGCAAGACAGGCGGTAACTACGAGGCGGAATTCCGTATCTTCGATGCGCAAACAGGCGAGGAGCGCTGGGTCGTCACCTCCGGCCGCATCATCCGCGACAAGAATGGCAAGGCACAGCGCGCCACAGGTACGATGAAGGACGTGACCGAGCGCCGCCGTACCGAGGAAACGCTGCGCGAAAGCGAGGAGCGGTTCCGGTCGATGGCGGATTCCGCGCCCGCGCTGATCTGGATGACCGATCCCGACAGCAGCATCGTTTTTCTCAACCGCTATCACGAGCAGTTTTTCGGTGAGCCGGTTGAAAAGCTCTACGGCACCGATTGGACGAAGGTCGTTCATCCGGACGATGTCGATGCGTTTTTCTCGGAGTTCCGCGCCGCTGTGCAAAGCCGCAGCATCTGGCGGCGCGAGGTCCGCGTACGCGATGCAAGAGGCAGCACCCGCTGGCTTCGCTGCGAAGGGGCTCCCCGCGCGTCGGGCTCGAAAGGAGAGTTTCTTGGTTATGTCGGATGCAATGTCGACATCACGGAAAGCAAACTCGCCTCCGACGCGCTCGAGAAACGTATCGACGAAAGAACCGGAGAACTCGCCGCCGCCAACCGCCAATTGATCGCCCAGATCGAGGAGCGCGAGCGCGTCGAGGAAACGCTGAGGCAGGTGCAGCGTCTGGAGGCCGTCGGGCAGCTGACCTCCGGTGTCGCCCATGATTTCAACAATCTGCTGACCGTCATCCTCGGCAACCTCGGTTATGTCGAAAAAGCCACGGCCGATGCTCCGCTCAAGAGGCGCATCTCCAACATGCGCATGGCGGCCGAACGCGGAGCCTCGCTTGTCTCGCAGCTTCTGGCTTTCTCGCGCCGTCAGCGGCTTGAGCCGAAGGCCATCAATCTCAACGAAACCGTGAGCAACATGCGCGAGCTGCTTCAGAGTTCGATGGGCGGCACGGTCGCGGTGGACATCGTATTTGAAGAAGATCTCTGGCCGGCGCTGGTCGATCCAACGCAGATGGAACTCATCATCCTCAATCTTGCGATCAACGCGCGCGACGCGATGGATGTCGGCGGTTTGCTGAAGGTACAGACGTCGAACGCCACGCTGCATGACGAGCCGAGGAGCCCGGAGGAGCCCGCGCCCGGCGATTACGTGGTGGTGTCGGTCAGCGATTCCGGCTCGGGCATGTCCGAAGACGTGATGGCGCGTGTGTTCGAGCCGTTCTTCACCACCAAGGAAGTCGGCAAGGGGTCGGGCCTCGGGCTCAGCCAGGTGCTCGGCTTCGCCAAGCAGTCGTCCGGCGGCGTGCGCATCGAGACACAGGAGGGCCGGGGTACCACGGTCCGGGTTTATCTGCCGCGCGCGGAACAGGTTGCCGCCAAAACGAACAAGGCAAAGCCGCAGCCGCGTCCTCCGGCTGCCGATGGGCCTCCGACGCTGCTGCTGGTCGATGACGACGATCTGGTCCGGGAAGTGACCGCCATGAAGCTCGAAGAGTTCGGCTATCGGGTCGTGCAGGCACAGAACGGCCCATCCGCCTTGCTGGAGCTTGAGCAGTCGTCGGACATCAATCTGCTGGTGCTGGATTTCGCGATGCCCGGCATGAACGGCGCGGAGGTGGCGCGGGCGGCGCGCAAGCGGAAGCCGGATCTGCCGCTCATATTCCTGACGGGATATGCCGACCTGACGGCGCTCGGCGAATTTGCGAGCGAGCCGATCCTGCACAAACCCTTCCGGGACGACGACCTCGGAAAACTCGTTGCCGGAATGCTGAAAACAGCGAAAAACGTCGAGGCCGCCCCCGCCGGCCCCGCCTGAAGGCCCTCCTTGAGAGAAACGGCCGGGACGGCTACTGCTCCATGCTCCCATCTGGACACGCCATTTGGCTGATCTTGCGACATATTCCTGGATGTTCGCGGCGGCGTTGATCGCCGGCACGTTTCTCCCGTTCCTGCCGGCTTCGTCGGAGGTCGTCTTTCTCGGCTTGCTGGCCGCGGGGGAGGGCGAGCCTTTGCTGCTGCTGGTGGCCGCGACCGTCGGCAATCTCGCAGGCGCCATCATCAATTATTTCGCCGGGCGCTATGTGTCCGGCCTGGCCGGCCGGCGCTGGTTCCCGGCCAGCGAAGCCCAGATGCAGCGGGCGTCCACGCTGTTCAACCGCTACGGGTTCTGGACATTGCTGCTGTCGTGGCTGCCCGCGATCGGCGATCTCATCACCACCATTGCCGGTCTGCTGCGCCTGGATTTCAGGCTGTTCTTCGTGCTCACGGCGGTAGGGAAGTTCTTTCGCTATTTTCTCCTTCTGGTCGGCCTTGAATGGTTTCAGGGCTGGGGCGAATGAGACCGCGCCCGCCGGAACAGCGAAGCCCCGCGGAAATCTTGGCCGATGCTCACAGAGGTTTTGACGCACGGCGCCGGCTCGTTTAACCCTCCGGCCGGGCCGGATTAGCTCAGCGGTAGAGCAGCGGTTTTGTAAACCGAAGGTCGGGGGTTCAATCCCCTCATCCGGCACCATTGGTCTATCCCGATCCGGAAGGGGCGGCGTGTGCGCTCAATGCCGCGAACGCCGCCGGAACGCGCCTGAGGATGCTGGCTTGCACGCGCCGTTCCTGATCGTCTGCATCAATAGGAGTCGATCGACCGTTTAAAGCGGATTTCTCATTCACCCGCATATGCCTGATGCTATCGAGGCGGTCCGCAGCGTGCGGGCTAATAGCTACGCCAAGATGCCCGCAAAGATTCTCAAATACTCCGGGTTGGCTCAGGTCATCCGTGGCAATAAAAGTCGTCTGCAGTCCCAAACGCGAACCGACATCGCGATACGCAGAGGCCCTCTCCTCCATTTCAAGCGCATACCAGTAGCAGAGCTGATAATCGCTCATCTGCGGCCAGCCCGGCAGACCTAGGAAAACGTCGTCGAAAGGTGCGGCGAGAAATGTGAGACCGGAGCGGGTGCGTCCGGGAATGACATTCAGCCGATGGAGCGACCTCGCGATCTTGGCGGGGGCGCGGTGAAGGTGCACGAGAGCAAAACGAAGGCTCGATTGAATAGCCTCCTCGAAGAAGCCCTTCGAGAAAAGGTGGCTTGACTCGAAATAGATGGGGCGGGCCGATGCCAGAATGGACGGTATTTTTTGATGCAGGAGAAACGCGCGCGCGACCTCCGGTCTGCCCTGGCTTGCTCGCATGTAGCGATGGAAAGAGGGACGCGGTTCGTGCTGAGCATCAACATCTTCCAGACACCCGAACAACTGGGTCAGCTTTTCAGATCCGGATCTGCCCGCGTTGACTGTAAAGATGATCTTTTTGTCGTCGTTGCACCGGGCCACAGTTTTGCGACCGTGGGAATCTCCGCCGGCCAAGCGATGTCGAATCACCAGCGCGTCGGCCTTCATGCGCCGTCGGATGACGTCGAGCATTATCACAAACTCCTTGGGGTTATTCCCACTGTCGTAATCCGGCAGAAGAATTATGGCCGGAGAAGTCTGAAACCGAAGATGCCCGCCGAATCATAGCCGCAGCCTCACTTCTAGTTGGCACGGTTTGTCTACCCGGTAGCGGAGATGCGAACCTAGCCGCGGGTAAATTCAAGCGTCAACTCTCCCCAATCGCTCAATAAAGCGAATTCCTCCACGTGGAGATCAACCTCATTGCATTTTCTCGTGGTCGTGCGCGCTCCGGCCCGCTATCGCCTTCGCCGGAATGACGCAATTGCCGTATATGCCTCCTTCGTCCCGTCGGCTGAGTCGCGGGACGGCCGATGGAGGGGTTTTGATGTTCGCAGTATTTACGTTGGCAAGCGGGAAATCGGTTCACATCGATACGGACGCGGTTCTGGCGGTCGAGCAGCTGGATGGCGGCTCGCGCATCCACGTCGGGAGCGGCACGTTCGACGTCAAGGAAGCGGTAGAGGCCGTTCTGGCCGCGCTTGCCGCCGATGACGAGGATGAAGAAGACGACGAGTAGTCGTCGCCTTCGGTCTTTGAACAGGAAACGGCCCCGCCGAGGCGGGGCCGTTTTTTATCGCGTCAGTGCCAGTCCTTGATATCGCGGTCCTTCGTCTCAGGCATGAAGAAGAATCCGACGATTGCGGTCAGGACGGCGACCACGATCGGATACCACAGGCCATAGTAAATGTTGCCCGTGGCCGCGACCATGGCGAACGCCGTCGTCGGCAGGAAGCCGCCGAACCAGCCGTTGCCGATATGATAGGGCAGCGACATGGCGGTGTAGCGGATGCGGGTCGGGAACAGCTCGACGAGCTGTGCCGCGATCGGTCCGTACACCATGGTGACGTAGAGCACGAGGATGGTGAGCACGATCACCAGCATCGGCTTGTTCATCGCCGCAGGGTCGGCCTTGGCCGGATAGCCGGCCGTGCGGATGGCCTCGGTCATCGTGGCGTTGAACGTGTCGGACTGCGTCTTGAACTGATCGGCCGGCAGGCCCGACCCCGCAAAGGAGGCGATGGTCTGGTCGCCGATCCGGATGCTCGCCACCGTTCCCGCCGGCGCCGCCTCGTTCGAATAGTTCACCGAGTTGCGTGCCAGGAAGCTCTTGGCGATGTCGCACGAGGTGACGAACTTGGAGGTGCCGACCGGGTTGAACTGGAACGAACATTCGTTCGGGTCGGCTACCACGGTCACCGGTGCCGTAGCCTGCGCCTGTTCAAGCGCGGGGTTCGCGTAGTGGGTGAGCAGCCCGAACAGCGGGAAGTAGGTCAGCGCGGCGATGATGCAGCCGCCGAGGATGATCGGCTTGCGGCCGATCTTGTCGGACAGCCAGCCGAACACGATGAAGAACGGCGTACCGATGATGAGCGACAGCGCGATCAGGATGTTCGCGGTCGGGCCGTCGACCTTCAGCGTCTGCGTCAGGAAGAACAGGGCGTAGAACTGCCCCGTGTACCAGACGACGGCCTGGCCGGCGGTGCCGCCGAGCAGCGCGATCAGCGCCACCTTGGCGTTCTCCCAGCGGCCGAAGGCTTCCGTCAGCGGGCTCTTGGAGCCTTTGCCTTCTTCCTTCATCTGCTTGAAGGCCGGGCTTTCCTGCAGCGAGAGCCGGATCCAGATCGAGATGCCGAGCAGCACGATCGAAAGCAGGAACGGAATACGCCAGCCCCACTCCATGAACGCGGCTTCGCCCATGTAGGTACGGGTGCCGAGAATGACGAGCAGCGAGAGGAACAGGCCGAGTGTCGCCGTGGTCTGGATCCACGACGTGTAGAAGCCGCGCCGGCCCTTCGGAGCATGCTCGGCCACATAGGTCGCCGCGCCGCCATATTCGCCACCGAGCGCAAGACCCTGGAACAGGCGCAGCACGATCAGGATGATCGGCGCCGCGATGCCCCAGGAGGCATAGCTTGGCAGAAGGCCGACGATGAAGGTCGACAGGCCCATGATGAAGATGGTGATGAGGAAGGTATATTTACGTCCGACGAGATCGCCCAGCCGGCCGAAAAAAAGCGCCCCGAACGGGCGCACGGCAAAACCTGCGGCGAAGGCCATCAGGGCAAAGATGAATGCGGCTGTCGGATTTACCCCCGAAAAGAACTGTGCCGCGATGATCGCGGACAACGAGCCGTACAGATAGAAGTCGTACCACTCGAACACGGTGCCGAGCGAGGAGGCGAAGATGACCTTCTTCTCCTCGCGGGTCATAGGTTTGGTCGCGACGCGCCCAGACGACGCGGGTGCTGATGCTGCTGTTGCCATTGTTGTCCCCTCCGGCGGCCGGTCGCGAGGACGTTCATCGCCCTTCACCCGGACGCATGCTTTGTAATGCGCCCGGTCATGCCGCGGCGCTGGAAACGAGCTTACGGAGGGCTCCGGGCACGAATATAGGACTTAAGTGGAATTTTGGCCGTTACGCCGGTGTATTTTCGGCTAGCAGCGGTTATCTCCTGGGGATGATGAAGGCCGGATTTCCCACCGCTGTAGTGTTGTTCGCGCTCTTTCTCGCGCCCGAGGTCCATGCGCAGGAGCCGGTCAATCGCTGGGGCCCCGACTATAACCGCGCGACGCGTGTGCCGAGGGCGGGCGAGGCGCCGGTCATCCGGCGCATTCCGCCGCGGGTCTATCCCAAACTGAAGATTCCCGAGCCGTATCTGAAAACGGCGCCGCCGCGCTACGGCACGCCCAAGCGCCCCATCGAGCGCGTTCCCGAGACCTAGGCTTTCGTCGCCCGGCTGGCGGCGTAAAGCGCGATGGCGGTGGCGTTCGAGACGTTGAGACTCTTGATCGAGCCCGGCATGTCCATACGCGCCAGCACGTCGCAGAACTCGCGCGTCTTTTGCCGGAGGCCCTTGCCTTCCGCGCCCATGACGAGGGCGAGGGGACGCGTCAGCGTCACCTCGTCGAGGTTCTCCGGCGCTTCTGAATCCAGCCCGACGCGCAGATAGCCGCGAAACTTCAGTTCATCGAGACCTTCGGAGAGATTGCGGATCGCGACGATCGGCACATGCTCCAGCCCGCCGGACGCGGATTTGGCGAGGACGCCGGTCGCCGCCGGCGAATGGCGGTTGGTGGTCACGATGGCATCCACCGCGAACGCCGCCGCAGTGCGCACGATGGCGCCGACATTGTGCGGGTCGGTTATCTGGTCGAGCACCAGCACGAGGCCGTTGTCCGGCAGGTCCTCGATGTCCGGCGCCGGCAGCGCGTCGGCCTCCATGTAGAGGCCCTGATGCACGGCATCGGGCGTCAGCAGCCGGTCGATCTCGCCGGCCCGCACCTGTTCGGGCTGGACGGGCAGGGGGATCGATTCTTCCTTCAGCCGGTTGAGCGCGTTCTCGGTCGCCAAAAACTTCCGGATCTTCCGCGCGGGATTCCGCAGCGCCTCGACCACCGGGTGCCAGCCATAGAGGATCGGCCGGTCCTCGCCGTTTCCGAGCGTGCGTCCCCCGCGCCCCTTGAAGGCAGGGCGGGACGAAGGGCGGGGCGGTCTGGAACGCTTCGGCGGGCGGCTCATCGCGCCTGTTTCTGAAAGGAGGTTGGAGCGGGTGAAGGGAATCGAACCCTCGTATTCAGCTTGGAAGGCTGCTGCTCTACCATTGAGCTACACCCGCGCCGGCACTGTTTTAATGAGCGGAACCGCGTTCGCCAAGCCAGTGCGAGGAAGATGGTGGGGGAAGCAGGACTCGAACCTGCGAAGGCATAGCCAGCGGATTTACAGTCCGCCCCCTTTGCCGCTCGGGACATTCCCCCGCGACCACTCGACACCCGGTATATAAGGCGGTTCGTGAGACGCATCGCCCGGCGGCCCTCGGGCCCGCCAAGCAGACGCGGTTTATGGTGACAGGCCGAACCGGTGTCAACCTTGGGTCCGGGCGGATTATCCGGTTCCCCGGACAAGCCGCGCGCAGCGCGGCGCTGATGCGGGGTCCACATCACATGGAGCGGCGACGCCGCACTTTTTCTCCTGGGTCCCGGATCGCGCCCGGCTACGCCTCGCTTGTCCGGGACACGGCGCCCGGTGACATTTAATACAGCCGTCACCATATAGCTCCAGAAGCTTGCGGCGCGGCTCGAAAACTACTAATCGACGCGCCGAAATTCCCCTCACATCTGAACGAGGACTTGGGTCGCATGGCCAAAGAGAAATTTGAACGCAACAAGCCGCACTGCAACATCGGCACGATTGGTCACGTTGACCACGGCAAGACGTCGCTGACGGCTGCG
>LNFM01001268.1_pt1 | contig 84773 bp, 77 predicted proteins | sample 596031 | NCBI WGS metagenome assembly LNFM01 (sample SAMN04254537, study PRJNA301005) | activated carbon metagenome | isolation source: dual media filters at the Ann Arbor, Michigan drinking water treatment plant | place: USA: Ann Arbor | reverse complement strand
CGCGTCGCGGTTGACGTCTCCGGGCGGCCCTACCTGATCTGGAATGTCGTCTTCACCCGCCCCAAGCTCGGCGAGATGGATACCGAGCTGTTCCGGGAGTGGTTCCAGGCCTTCGCCCAGAACGCCGGCATCACGCTGCACGTGACCAACGTCTACGGCGAGAACAACCACCATATCGCGGAGACGTGCTACAAGGGGCTCGCCCGGGCGCTCCGCGCAGCGATCGCCATCGATCCCGGCCAATCCGCGCGGGTGCCGTCGACGAAGGGCACGCTCTCCGTTTGATGCGCGCTTGCTCGTCTTGCTAGTAAGGTGCGATCCGGCCGAGCGACTGTCGAGGAGTTGAGCGTTGCGCGTCTATACTGTCCATGAGCCCGCAGACCCGCCCGCGGATCGTATCGACCGCGCCGAGGCGCTGCGTTTCGTGCGCGAGGGTTTCACCTGGACCGCCGCGCTCTTTGCTCCGCTGTGGATGATCGCGCGCGGCCTGTGGCTCGCCCTGATCGCCTATGTCGTCGGCGTCGCTGCTCTCGCTTTCCTGGCCTCCGCCATTGGTCTCAGTCACGAGATCCGCACCGTGGTGTTCATCGCGCTGCATGTACTGATCGGCTTCGAGGCCGACCAGATTCAACGCTGGACGCTCTCCCGCAACGGCTGGCAGATGATCGGCAGCATCACCGGCGATAGTGCCCTCGACTGCGAGCGCCGATTCCTCGATGCTTGGCTGCCGGGCGAGCCGATGCTGCGTCCCGAAGCCCTTTCAGCATCGCATTTCACGGGCAGCGGCACCGCCGCGCTCGGTGTGCGAGGCGCGCCGCGCAGGTCGGGCTTCTCATCCCTGTTCCGTCGCTGAGGACGTCGCTGCGATGGATCGCGTTACCATCATCGACTACGGCTCCGGCAATCTTCACTCGGCCGTCAAGGCGTTCGAACGAGCGGCGCGCGAAGGTGGATCGGGCGCGGAGATTGTTCTCACCGACAAGCCCGATGTCGTCGCCGCAGCCGATCGGATCGTGCTGCCCGGCGTCGGTGCATTCGCGGATTGCTATCGTGGCCTACACGCCATCGCGGGCATGCGCGACGCGCTAGAAGTTGCCGTGTGTCAGAGGGGCCGGCCGTTCCTCGGCATCTGCGTCGGTATGCAGATGATGGCGAGTCGCGGTCTCGAGCACGGCGTGCATCAGGGCCTTGGATGGATCGATGGGGAGGTCTCAGCGATCCAGCCGTCCGATCCGAACCTGAAAATCCCACATATGGGATGGAATACGCTGGACGTGCGTCGCGCTCATCCGCTGCTGGCTGGCGTCGCGACCGGCTCAGACGGCCTGCACGCGTATTTCGTCCACTCGTATCACATGACCACCAGTGACGCGGAAGACGTCGTCGCGGTAACCGACTACGGCGGCGCAGTGACCGCCGTAGTCGCACGCGGGAACATGATCGGTACGCAATTCCATCCTGAAAAAAGTCAGCGGCTCGGTTTGGCGCTGATTGCCAACTTCCTTAGCTGGCGGCCCTGAGCGGCTCGCGCTCGAAGGCGCCCTGTTCGCTGTCGATGGCGGCTTCGGGCATCGCCGGGAACGCCAGGACATTGCTCGCATCGGCCTCACCCTCGCGGCGACGGCGGCGGAACCAGCGCAGCCCCGTATTGCGGAACGCGGCCTCCTCACGCACCGCCTGAACAAGCAGCCCATCGTGCTCGTCGAGCAATCGCGCCAGACGTCCTTCGATCATGCTCTGCTCACCCTCGGTGCGGAGGTACCAGACGTTGGCGAGCGGCCGCGCCCAGGCCTCGCCGAGGCTCATGATTGCGTCGGTGAGGTAAGGCTGGTTCATGGCCGGATTGGCAAGATCGTAGGAGACGAGGAAGGTGCGCATGGCGGGCTCCGGTGGGGCGTTCCGGCGGGGTGGCCGGGGCAAGTTCTGTGTGAGAACGTAGAAGGAACATGCCGTGATTCGTGCGTTTGGTCGATGGTAAGTTTATATTTTGTTCTCGCCGGAGCGTGGCCGCTTGATGCTGTTGCGATCCGCGCTTGATGGTGGACGCGACCATTGTCGGGGCACCGCGACGGGATGCGTGCGCTATGTTGCGCGATACTGAGAAATGAGCGGGGGATCGAGCGACATGGACCCGTCGAGCCACGTGATGCCGGCGATGACTGGTGCGGCAGCAGCGCCGCTGGCCAGTATCGATAGCTTCCCCTATCGCCATCGTGTCGGCGAGTTGATGAGCGCGCCGGTGGTTATCGTCGACGGACACACCACGCTCGGCGATGCGCTGAGGGTGCTGACGACGCGCAAGGTAAGTTCGCTCCTCGTCGGCACGGGATTGGTGGCGGGCGATCTCGGCATCTTCACCGAACGCGATGTCCTGCGCGCGCTGGAGGCGCATGGCCCCGACGCGCTCGCAATTCCAGTGGTGCGGCTCGCCAATCGCCCCCTGCAGTCCGTCCAGGCTGACGACTTCGTGTATCGCGCGATTGGACGGATGGACCGACTGAGCTTGCGCCACCTCGCCGTGACCGATGCGGCCGGCGTCGTCGTCGGCATGGTTACGACGCGCAACCTGCTGCGCCACCGCGCGTCCCGCGCCATCGTGCTCGGCGATGGGATCGATCGCGCCACCACCACAGATGAGCTTCGCGAGGCGTGGAGCCGCTTGTCGCTGATGGCGGGCAGCCTCGTCGCCGAGGATATCGATCCGCGTGCCATCGCGGCGGTCATCAGCGCAGAAATCCAGGCATTGACGCGGCGCGCGTGCGAACTCGCCGAGGTGCGCCTGAAGGCCGAGGGCTGGGGCGCGCCGCCGGTGCCGTACGCGATGATGGTGCTTGGGTCGGCGGGGCGCGGCGAAAGCCTGCTCGCCGCCGATCAGGACAACGCAATTGTCTATGCCGAGGGAGAGCCGGACGGACCGGAGGATCGCTGGTTCGCGGAGCTGGGACGGCACGTCGCCGATACTCTCGATGCAGTAGGCGTCCCCTACTGCAACGGCGGCGTGATGGCACGCAATCCCGAGTGGCGCAAAAGCGTTGCCGGTTGGAAGGCCACGATCGACGACTGGGTGCGTCGGCAGAGCCCGCAGGATCTGCTCAACATCGACATTTTTTTCGATGGTATCGGCGTCCACGGCGATATGCGGCTTGCCGAAGCGGTCTGGAATCACGCCTACGATCGCGGCGCCGCTACGCCCGATTTCGTCAAGCTGCTGTCTCTGATGGCCGCGGACTGGAAGGCGCCGCTCACGATTTTCGGCCGCATCCGCACTGACGACTCGGGCCGCGTCGATCTCAAGAAGGGTGGCATCATGCCGATCTTCACAGCGGCGCGCGTGCTGTCGATCCGCCATGACGTGCGCGAGCGGGCAACGCCTGCACGGCTGGAGGGCGTTGCGTCGAAGGGTGTGGGCGCGCCAGCCGATTTCGCCGCCGTGACCGACGCGCATCGCACGATCCTGCACGTGATGCTGCGCCAGCAGCTGTCAGACGCGACCGCCGGTATTGCGCTATCGCCGCGTGTCGCACTCGCGCGCCTCGACCGTCCGGCTCAGCGGCGCCTGCGCGAGGCGCTCGGCCGTGTCGCCATCGCGGCCGAACTCGTGGCGGAAGGACGACTGTAGTCGCGCGCCTCAGTTGAAGGTGATGGGAATGGTGAAGGATTGAGGCCGTCCACCCGGCGGCGGTGGGAAGGGACTGGCTCGACGAACGGCTGCGAGCGCTGCCTGATCGAGATTGGAATGGCCGGAGGATCGGCTAACGCTCGAATGGGCGAGACCACCGCTGCTTGAAACGCCGAACCTAACGAAGACTTTGCCGCCAAGTCTCGATTCAGACGGCCTGTTGGCCGCAACGCGCGCCTGCACCAGGGCCGCATAGGTCAGGATATCGCCGCGGCTTGCCGTGGTCCGCGCCGAACTCTTGCTATCTGCGGTCTTGCCCTTCGAAGCAGCCGACGCGCGTTGATTTCTCTCAGCGCCCTTGGCCTTCTTTGCCTCTTTGGCCTGCAGTGCGGACTTGCGCTTTTGCTCGGCCGCCTCGGCCTCGCGCTTCGCGGCGGCCTCCTTCTCGGTTTTGCGCCGCTCCTGCTCGCGCCTCTCGGCCTCGCGTTGTTGTTCGCGCTTGCGCTCTTCGATTTCGACCTGACGCTTGGTCTCTTGCTCCAGTTCGCGCTGGCGCTGATCGAGCGCAGCCTGACGCTGCGCCTCCTCTTCTTTCTTCTTCTGTTCAGCGGCCTGCTGCTTCTGCTCTTCGAGGACAGCCTCTGGATCAGGCTTCGGAACCGGCACTTCGGTTGCCTCGGGCTGATCGATCGTCATCAGCGGCGGCGCCGCGACGGGAGGCTCCGGTGTGACCTCTGCCGGCGCTTCTGCCGCGGGCACTGTCGGAGCTGGCGGCGGCGGCTGATAGGCAGCCACGCGCGCTGGTTCGCTCGCGGTCGGCTCCTCGGTTTTTTCGATCTGGGTTTCCGGGACCTGCTGCTCCGGCGTTGGCTCCGGCGCCGCGACAGATGCCTGTTGGGCACTGCTCGCGGGCGGTGGCTCGACGTCGTCCGCCGGCAAGATCGCATCGAGGACGATCGTTTGCTGTTCCTCGACGCTCTTGCTCGGGTTCTGCACGTTGGCGCGGCCATACATGCTCGCCGTGTCGATCACGGCATAGGCGATCCCGCAATGAAGCGCGAGAGACAGCGCCAGCGCCGCACCCGTGCGGGCTCGGCGCGCCATGGAATTTCCTTCGATGGCCGGGCGCGTCTGCATCGTTTACTCAGGCGTTGGCACCGTCGGCGTGTCGCGCACGCATGGCCTCGAACTTGGCAACTTGGTGCGCGAGCATCTCGCGCTTCTCGTCGCGCCGAACGAAGACCTTGAACATGGCTTCGCCATCGCCGTTGAAGAATTGGATCGAGCACGACTGCCGACCCATGAACGGGCGCGCCAGGAAGACGATGCGTGAGCATGCTTCCGCGCGAATGTGGCCGCCGATCGGGCTGTCACCGTGGATATTGTAATAGCCGCGGCCGAACGAGCCGGGCGGAATAGTGCCGGCGCATTCGAGCACGATATCGGGTGTGTGGACGATGAAGAGGATCTCGCCCCAGCTTTCGAGTTCCTTCATCACATCGGCAAAGAGTTCGCCTTTGATGAGCGTGCGATGTGCCGCCGGCAACGCCTCGATGACAGCCAGCGTGCTGACGCCATATTCGCGGGCGATCCGCTCGACGATGCCATCGGGATTCTTTGCGAGCCGCTCCCGCAGCGGCTCGAGCGGGGTGTCGGCAACAGTCTCGCGGATCGTCTCGCTCATCGGTCTTGTTCCTTGTCAATCGCCGGCGTTCTTGCGCACCGGATCGTGGCCTACTCGGCGGCGTGCATGATCTTGCTGCCGTCGGCTTTGACTTCCTGAATGACGTGGAAGCCTTCGAACTCGGGATGGCCGATGGTCAGCGGCTGGGTGCGCTCATTGCCGGCGCGGGCGTGCGCCTTGCGGACGGCGTCGGACTTCGTCCAGGCGAGGAAGTCCTCGTAGGTTTCCCAGAGCGTGTGCGACGAGTAAAGCTGATGGTCTTCCTTCTCGGGGCCCTTCAGCAGGTGGAACTCGACGAAGCCCTTCATCTCGTGAAGGTAGCTCTCGCGGGTGGCCCAGAGCTGCTCGAAAGCCTTCGCCTGATCCTTGACCACGCGGAAGCGGTTCATCGCAATGTACATTGGTATCTCCTTGCCTCTTCTGTGCCGATCTCGATCAATAAATGCCGACGGACGGTAGCACGGCCGTCCATCGGCAATTCTGAGTGCCGCGACGCCGGGGGGAGGCGTGCGCGAGCGCTTTCTTGTTGTTGGTGCCGAGCCTTAGTTGGCACCAAGCCGTATGGTCACACCGAGGCGCGCATTGAACCCCGGATCGTTGAGCTGGGTCAGGAACGGGCGATACTCGACGTCGAACAGATTGTTGACGTTGAGATTCAAGGTGACGTTGTCGCTGACGATGTACTGGCCGAAAAGATCGACGACGTTATAGGAGTCCGACGCCAGGGCCGCCGTCGTGACGCGATCCTGCTTGGCGACGAAACGAACGCGGCCGCCGGCGATGAGCTTGTTGTCCATCATGCGCACGCCGCCGGTGAGAACGACCTGGTCGGCCGGAATGGAATCGACCCCGAGGCCGGTCGCATCGTCGGTCCCGCGGATATGCGTGGCCGCGACGCCGACGAACCATGAGCGCGCATCATACGTGGCTTCGATCTCGGCGCCTTCCAGCGTCACCGAAGCGAAGTTGATGTACTGGTACGAGCCGAACGGAGGCGGACTGGCGCTGACGGGGGCGAACCCGATGAAGTCCTCGACCTCGTTGTGGTAGATCGAGACCTTGCCGCGGAAGGCATCGCCGGGCTTGAAAATATCGCCGTATTTGAGGTTGATGCCAGCCTCTGTCGTGGCGGCGGTCTCAGGCCTCAGGTTCGGGTTTGGGAGCAACACGAACGGCGCCGGAATCGGGTGAAGTCCGTCGATCAATGTTTCGGTGACTGACGGCGAGCGATAGCCTTCTGCATAGGTTCCGTACACCGTGAAGCCCTTGAACGGCGTCAGACCGACCGTGATCTTGGGCGAAACGCGGTCGCCGTCGAGCTTGGTCGTGCCACCCTCGAGTTCGTAGCTGTCGTAGCGCAGCGCCGAGATGATTTCGAGGAGCGTACCAAACTTGAGCTGGCCCTGAACGAACGCGCCCATCACGGTGCGGCGTCCGCCCGGCGTCAACTCGTCGCCGTTGCCGTTGGGATCGCTGGTTACGACCTTGTCTTCGAAGCCGTCGCCGCCGTAGGTGACGGCGAGCGTGGTAGCACCGAGCGCGGTGCCGCCGAAATTGAAGCGCGAGGTATTGAAGACGTCGAAGCCGGTCGTCACCAGATCGAAGCTGCGACGCGAGCCGATGGGTTCGAACGGCGAGAAGTTGGTGCGGGTTTGCGTCAGCAGCGTCGAGTTGCGATAGGCTTTGGCGCTGAAATCCAGCATCGGCGTATCGTCGCGCTTGAACGTGTAGCCGAGCGTGAACTGCAGGTTGTCAAGGTCGGAGTCACGCGAAGAGCCGCCCGTCGCCGTACCAAAATCGGTGAACTTGGCATGGTAGTCGATGATGGTGCCGGTGATCTGGTGTCCGAGCGCCGGGCGCCAGCGCGCCTTGGCCATGCCGGAGGTCACATCGCGATCTGTGTCGCGGACCCGATCGCCACCGCCGTCCTTGTACTCATCGACCCAACGCCCATTGAGCTGACCGACCATATCGAAGCCGCCGGAGCGGACTGCGGCGGTGCCGCTCTGGAGGAAGCCGTGGCCGTTGGTCGAGTAGCTCGTGCGGTTGCGGATGGCGGCGTACTCGCCGGCCCGCAGAATGGTGTCGGCATCGAGAATCTCGAACGCGGCGACGCCGCCGATGGCGCCGGAGCCATAGATGGTCGCCGTTGGACCGCGCGTGATGTCGACGCTCTGCAACATCTCCGGCTCGATATACATCACGCCGTTCGGGCCGTGGCTGCTGCGCTGGAAGTTCTGGCGCGCACCTTCGATGAGCATGTTGACGCGACCGAAGTCCTGCAAGCCGCGAATGTTGATGGCGACGCCGGGATCGCGCGTCGTGTCGTCGGTGCTCACCCCGGGCATGGTCGCCAGTATCTCGGTGATCGAGCCGGCCTGGAACTGTTCGTCGATCTGCTCACGACCAATCGTGCTCGAGGCCGACAGTGAATCGACCGCCGATTGCAGCGTCTTCGAGAACGTCACGATGATGCCATCGAGCTGAATATCCTGCGCTGACGCCGATCCTGTCGACGTCGAAATCGCAAGTGTCGAAACCGTCGCGAGCAGAGCCCGCCTCCACATAGTCGTCATCGCCAACCCCCAAAGTCCCCCCGGTACGGGACAGGCCCGGACCGTCTCATTTCCAGTGTGAAGCGTGCTCTGGCTGGCTGGCTGACGAGGCGCTTTACGAGCTATCGCGGGCGGGCTAGCGGCCGATCGCATTCCCGCAGCTTTTCACAGCGGTTGCGCAAGGCACTCGCAATCTATTTTTCTTGACTGATCCAGTCAAGTATAAGATGCCATTGATTGATGACGAGATTTGGAGATTTGAAGATGACCCGCAAGGGCCCGGACGACCATGCGCCCAGCGATGCGGGCGACTCCCGAATCCGGCAGCCCGTCCGCGTACAACTTGCCAATCTGCTCGAAGGGGGACGCGAGGCCATCATCGTCCACAACGGCGAAGAATACCGCCTCCGCGTCACGGCCAACGGCAAGCTAATCCTCACAAAATAACAAGGATTCGCCATGACCGACATTCGGTTCCACCGATGCTTGCGATGGATGCTGGCAGCGGTTTCGGCAGCAGTATTCGGCGGGGCGATGGCGGCTCATGCTCAAGAGCCGGCGCGCATTCTGTCAGTCGGTGGCGCGGTCACCGAGGTGCTCTATGAGCTCGGCGCGCAGGATCGGATCATCGCCGTCGATTCGACGAGTCAGTTTCCTCCTGTAGCGCTGAAGACACACAAGAACGTCGGCTATTTTCGCGCCCTGTCCACGGAGGGCGTACTGTCGGTCGCTCCAGACCTGATTATCGCGAGCGACAAGGCCGGTCCTCCCGAAGTCGTGCGGGCGCTGAAGTCGAGTGGCATCGAGTATTTCGAAGTCAACGACGACCCCAATCCGGAAGCGCTGGCCGCGCGCGTCAAGGCGATCGCCGGGAAGGTCGGCAAGGCTGCGGCCGGCGAGGACCTCATCAAGCGTATCCAGAAGGGGTTCGCCGATCTCGCCGAAGCCCGCACGCGCCTGTCGCGGACGCCGTCGGCGCTGTTCGTTCTGAGCGTACAGGGTGGTCGCGCGATCATTGGCGGCACCGATACGACAGCCGACGTTATGTTGAAGCTCGCCGGTGCCACCAATGCCGCATCGAGCCTCAAGGGCTTCAAGCCGATCTCCGAGGAATCAATCATTGCCATGGATCCGGAAGCGATCGTGCTCATGGGACGATCGGGCGGACACGGCCTCGGAGCCGAAGTCCTGAAGCTACCCGGCGTCGCAGCAACGCGTGCCGGACGTGACCGGCGCATCGTCGAGATGGATGGGCTCTATCTGATGGGATTCGGCCCGCGTGCACCGGCGGCGGCAACCGACCTCATGAAGGCGCTGCAAGCGCCGGTTCCCGCGGGTGCCACGGCTCCAAAAACACCAGGGTCCAAAGGATGAACCGCGTCGATCGGCGCATCGATCCGGCCGCATCGGTGGCGCCGTTGGCGTCGATGCCGAAACTGCGCGGCCGCTGGGTGCTGCCGGTTGCCGGCGTCGCGCTGTTGATCGTCGGGATTGCATCGCTCGCCATTGGGCCGACCGGGATCTCGCTCAACGCGCTGCCGCGTGTCGTCATGGCGAAGTTCAGCGAAATCGATGATCCGTCACTCCGGCGTGAGCAACTGGTGCTGTTCGGAATCCGGCTGCCGCGGTTGCTACTCGGCGCCTTCGTCGGCGGCGCGCTGGCGCTTGCCGGCGCCATGATGCAAGGGCTTTTCCGCAATCCGCTCGCCGATCCGGGCCTGATCGGCGTGTCCTCCGGCGCGGCGCTGGCGGCGGTCGCGACCATCGCGCTCGGCGCCACGCCGGCCCTCGCCTGGATGAAGATTTTCGGTTTCTATGCGCTGCCTGTCGCGGCTTTCGTCGGCGGACTTGTGACATCCCTGGCGCTGCTGTGGATCGCCAATCGAGGTGGTGCGCTGTCGGTTGCGACGCTGCTGCTTTCCGGCGTTGCAATCGCCGCCATCGCGGGCGCGCTGACCGGGCTCATCGCCTATGTGAGCGACGACCGCGAACTGCGCGACCTGACGCTATGGTCGATGGGCAGCCTGTCGGGATCGAGCTGGACCAAGGTGATTGCCGTCCTTCCATTCGCGGCCGTGCTGGCCGTGGTCGCGCCGTCGCTGACGCGCGCGCTCAACGGATTTCTGCTGGGCGAAGCCGAGGCCTATCATCTCGGGATCGCCGTCGAGCCGGTTAAACGGGTGATCGTGGTGACAACCGCGGCCGCTGTGGGCGCGGCGGTGGCGGTGGCCGGCATCGTGGGTTTCGTCGGGCTCGTGGTGCCGCATTTCGCCCGGCTCATGACGGGGCCCGATCATCGGATGGTGCTACCGCTCAGCGCGGTTCTCGGGGCGGCGCTGGTCGTCGGTGCAGATGTTGTCGCGCGGATCGTGGTGGCGCCCGCTGAACTGCCGCTCGGGATCGTGATGGCGGCGGTCGGTGGGCCAGTGTTCCTGCATCTCGTCCTGTCGCGTGGCGTCGCGGGGGCCGAGTGATGGGAGCGATCGAGCTGCGGGGGGTCACAGTCGAACGCGGCGGGCGCACGCTCATCGCCGACGTCGACATGACGCTCGCGCCTGGCCGCATGACGGTGCTGATCGGACCCAACGGTGCGGGCAAATCGACCGCGCTCAAGGTCGCCTCGGGCGTGTGGCCGGCGACCAAGGGGAGCGCTGCGCTCGACAGTCAGGACATCGCCAAACTGAAGCCGCGCGAACTCGCCGAACGCCGCGCGCTCGTCGCGCAGGGCGCGAGCCTCGGCTTCCCGTTCACGGTCGGCGAGGTTGTGATGCTGGGTGCGACGGTGCCGGGGTTTGGCCTCGATTCCAGCCCGGAGATTGCGACCGGGGCGTTGGCCGCCGTGGGGCTTACGGGCTTTGAGGCGCGCAACTACCTTGAGTTGTCCGGCGGCGAGCGCCAGCGCGTTCATATCGCGCGGGCGTTGTGCCAGTTGCGCGCGGCGCGCCGGCACGGAACCACGGGGCAGGTCATCCTACTCGACGAGCCGACCGCCAGCCTCGACCCGGCGCAGCAGACGATGGTCATGGCGCTCTGCCGGTCCCTCGCGTCGGCCGGACTTACCGTCGTGCTGGTCCTGCACGATCTCAACCTTGCCGCAGCCTGGGCCGACACGCTTGTCGTTCTCGCCAAAGGCCGGGTGCGTGCTATAGGTTCGCCACGGGAGGTGCTCACGGACGAGCTGCTGCGATCAGTGTACGATTGGCCGGCCCGCGTGAATGCGACGCCCCGCGATGGAGAAGTTTTCGTGCTTCCTCATCACGCGCGCGATATGTCTTTTGAACCAAGCGGCGCTGGTCGAGTGCCGCAAGGTGAATGACGATGGATTGTCGAGGAACTGGTCACCATGCGGCTGAATAAATCAACCGGTGATGCCATACGGATCTTGATCGCCTGTGCGCGCTCGAAAGGTGCGCTCGTGAAGGTGGTCGATCTGTCCGCGACCCTCGACATCACGATGCAGAATGTCTTCAAGATCGTGCACATCCTTTCGCGCGCCAAGCTGACGGCGGCTGTACGCGGTCGCCACGGTGGGATCCGCCTCAGCCGATCTGCCGACGCGATCTTCATCGGCGACATCGTGCGCGCTATGGAGCAGACCGAATCCGCGCCCGGTGCGGAGGGCCGGCAGAATGCCGGTGGCGCGTCGGCGGTGGACGTGACGCGCGTGCTCGATGACGCGCTCGAAGCCTTCATCGCGGTGCTCGATCGCCACTCGCTCGCTGACATGGTGGCGCGCGAAGAGCAGGCGTCGAAAACGGCGACACCGGCTAAGTCTTCGCCTGGACGGACGAGTGCAGCCGCCAAGGTGCGCGCCAAATCGCCACGCCGATCGTTGCGCGCGGGCTCGACGAGTGCGATTCGCATTTCCGCGCGACCGGGTCGCGCAAGCCGCACTCCATCGCCAAAGCAATGAGTTGCGAGGCTGTCGCGCGCTGCTGAACAACGCATCCGCGCGCAGTTTATATTTAGAAGAATTCCAATCGCTTAGAAGTTTGCGAGCAGCGCTTGACAGGCGCGCGTCGGCGCGTTTTTGTGTACCTCACGGGTACAGTTAACTCGCTCAGATCGGGATCTTGACTCCCGAACACCTGGAGCCATGAAATGAAACTTCCTGCGAGCGTAGGCGCATTTTTTGCGGCCATCGCGCTGTCTTCTACTCTCGTTGGCGCCGCGTCGGCCGCTGAAAAGGTCAATATCTACTCCTACCGCCAGCCGCAGTTGATCGATCCGCTGCTCAAGGCTTTCACGGCCAAGACCGGTATCGAGACCAACGTCGTTTTTGCCGCCGCGGGCCTCAACGAGCGCATGGCCGCGGAGGGCGCGAACAGCCCCGCCGATCTCTTGTTCACCGTCGATGCCGGACGTTTGTCCGAGGCGAAAGATGCCGGCCTCACGCAGCCGGTGTCGATGCCCGAGCTGAATGTCATTCCCGCAGCGTTCCGCGATCCCGCCGGCCACTGGTTCGGCCTGACGATGCGCGGTCGCGTCGTTTACGCGTCGAAGGAGCGCGTGAAGCAGGACGCGATCACCTATGACGAGCTTGCAGATCCGAAGTGGAAGGGCAAGATCTGCACGCGGTCGGGCCAGCACGTCTACAACACCTCGTTGCTCGCCACGGTCATCGCGCACAAGGGTCCGGCCGAGGCCGAAGCCTGGATCAAGGGCGTGAAGGAGAACATGGCGCGCAAGCCGGCCGGCGGTGACCGCGAGCAGGTGCGCGACGTGCAGGCCGGGCTTTGCGACCTTGCCATCGGCAATACGTATTACATGGCGGCGATGCTGAAGGACCCGGCTCAGAAGGCCTGGGCCGACAGCGTCAAGATGCTGTTCCCTGATGCTGCCACGGCCCGCGGGACGCACGTCAACATCTCCGGCATGGCGCTTGCAAAGAACGCTCCGAACAAGGCCGCCGCGCTGAAGTTGATGGCGTTCCTGGCGTCCGACGAAGCACAGAAGCTCTACGCCGAAGCCAATAACGAGTACCCGATCAGCCCGAATGTGCCGGCGTCTGCCTTGGTGATGAGTTGGGGCAAGCTGGTTCCGGACAAACTGCCGATCGAGAACATCGCCAAGTATCGCAAGCAGGCATCGGAACTGATGGACAAGGTCAAGTTCGACGCCGGTCCCGGAACCTGAGCGAGCTAGTCGCGGATTGATGGTCGCCTGATGACAATTCATGTCAAAGATCGGGACAATGCGGCGGCGGGCGCGGCTCGCTTCAGCTATGTCCCACATCTGACCGGCGCCGATCGCCTCGTGGCGCTCGGGTTCCGCCATTGGGTCGCCGGTTACCAGACCAGCGACATCGCGTGCTGGGAACAGGCGTGGCGGTTGTTTGAGGGCGAACTTGGGGTCCACGCGGCGCGCCGCATCGTCGGTGACCTGTCGTGTTGGGTGCGCGCGATCACGAACACGAGCCGTCGCGAAATCGAAGTGTTCCCGGGGCCGTGCCGTGGCTTCTGCCGCGATGAATGTGTTGCGGTTTCGCTTGTGGCCTCGATGCAGCATGGCGTCTGCCCGGCCATGCAGGCGTGCACCAAGGCTCTGCTCGAAACCTGCGACTGCGAAGATGTGATGGGCCAGTCCTGCGCGCTTGCCGCGACGCTCAGGGAGAATGGTTTGGAACTCTCGCCGGATTGGCCGATGCGTCTGCTCGACGGGCGTCGGACTTGTGGACTGCGTGCGCTCGACCGACCGGAGCGGTTGTCATGATCGTCTGTCACTGCAACGTCATCACGGATGCCGACATCAGCCGCGCGCTGCTGTATCTGCTCAATCTGCCGGACGCACCGATCCCGACGCCGGGGCTGGTCTATCGCACGTTGAGTCAGAAGTTCAATTGCTGCTCGTGTGCGCCGCTCGCCGTCGAGACGATCTACGCCGCAATGGAGCGGCTCGAAAAGCAGGGCCTCGTCTGCCCGTATCGCTCCGCGACGACGAGGAAGCAGCTCGCCCGGTTAACGGGACGGAAGAAGCGGACAACTGCCGAGACAGAAGTGGTGTGATCGGAAGCCGCGATGCGGGATCGAGTGAGACTGGACCCGGCGTCCGCCCTCATCGCGCGATCTGCGGCGATTGACCTGAGGGTGGAGCCCCTCGTTGCCCAACCGGCGACGCGACCTCCTGCACGTCAGAAAATCTGGGAGCTTCAGGGCGGGCTGCAGTGCTCCATCGTCGGCACGTGCCTGTCCGATGAAGATCTGCTCGCCATCGGCCGCAAGTCCGGCGTCCGTCCGCGCGAGGGCGCTCGCGGTTACGAGGTTCACAGCTATTTCGTTCAGCAGGCCGGCAAGGACTGCAAGGTCGCGCGGATCATCCAGAAATTGCTCGACCAGCGCCACGCAGGCGTGTTGCGCCGAGTCGCCGCCGCGCACGGCGAGGCGGAACTGGCGACGCTCTGGGAGTGCGAATACAACGGTGGCCGCGTTCCCGGCGCCTACTGGGCATTCCTGACGTCGACCCACGTGCCCGGCACGCTGGGGACGCGCATCTTCGGCGACGTCCACATGCTGAGCCACGTGCTCGGCCGCGTGACGCACCAGAACGCCAGCCGCGCAAGCGATCTGCAATCGCGCCTCGATGATCTCGAGGCAAAGCTGCTGCGGCAAGCCGAGCGCAACCGGCAGATCGTCGTCGAGCGGGACGCGGCATTGACGCGGCTCGCTGAGGTGTCACGGGCGCCAACGATCGCGCCGGCAAGCCCTATCAGCGCACTTAAATCGGAATGCGGTGACCCAAGACTCCGGCGCGGCACCGAACCGGATCGACGGGCGCGCGCATTGGCGGCTACCCGTGAGCGCGCCCGCGCTGCCGAGCGCTCGGTGGTGGACCTCACCCGCCAGCTCGCCCAACTGCGCTGGCAACAGCGCATGCGCCCGGCCAACGCGCCGGTCTGCCCCGGCGCTGAAGTCTGCGACGAGACCGTGCAGACCAGCATCGCGCGACGCATCCTCTATGTCGGTGGCCGCAGCGGCGCGGTCGAGAACCTGCGCCGGGTCGCTGCGCGAATGGGCGCCGAACTGGTGCACCACGATGGCGGTGAGGAGCACGCGCTCGTGCGGATCGACGGCTTGGTCGAGGGCTGCGATGCCGTCGTCTGCCCGATCGATTGCGTCAGCCATTCTGCCTGCCTCAGGGCAAAAGCCTTGTGCCGAAAATTTGCAAAACCCTTCCTGCCGCTCAGGTCCGCCGGCGCGTCGTCGTTCGAGCGTGCGGTTCAGTCATTGACGGAGCGCGCAGGTTAGGCTCTCTGATGTCGTTCTAATGTGTCCGATGCAAGCGGAGGAGCGACATGAAGGGCAAGAAGCCGGTCATCGACATACTGAACGAGGCTCTGAAGCTCGAACTCGGTGCGATCAATCAGTATTGGCTGCACTATAGGCTGCTCGACGACTGGGGATTTACGAAGCTGGCCAAGAAAGAGCGGGCCGAATCGATCGAGGAGATGGAGCACGCGGACAAGCTGGTCACGCGGATCATCTTCCTGGAAGGGCATCCCAATCTGCAGCAGGTCGCCCCCTTGATGATCGGACAGAACCTGAAAGAGGTTTTGGAGAGCGACCTCAAGGGCGAATACGTCGCTCGGGACCTTTACATGAAGGGCCGCGAGCTCTGCCGCAAGGAAGAGGACTACGTCTCGATGGCGCTCTTCGAAGAGCTGCTCAAGGACGAGGAAGGCCATATCGACTTCCTCGAGACCCAGCTCGACCTCGCGAAGAACATCGGGATGGAGAATTACGGCCAGCTCCAGTCGGGCTCGGCGGACGACAGCAAGGGCCACGACTGACCAAGGGATCGGTCGTGAGGGATTTCCTTGTGGGGCGGCCGTCGGCACAGGGTGCTGGCGAGGGAGCGAGCAAGGAAAGGTGCACGATGCGGATCGCTCTGGTCTCATGTCGCAGCTCAGTGAAGTTGGCCGCCGCCGCGCTGGGAGCGGCGTTGTGGTTCGCAACTACAGCGCTTCCCGCGTCGGCGGCGACCGTCAAGGAGGTCGCCGACACTTATGCCGACATCGCGCTCGCGACGTATGAAGATGCGACGACGCGCGCCAAGGCACTGAAGGGTGCAATCGAGGATTTGATCGCAACGCCGAGCGACTCGACGCTCGGCGCGGCCCGCACCGCATGGAAGGCCGCCCGCGTCCCCTATATGCAGACGGAGGCCTTTCGCTTCGGCAACAAGATCGTCGATGAGTGGGAGGGACGGGTCAATGCCTGGCCACTGGACGAGGGTCTGATCGACTATGTTGACCAAGGCTACGGCACGGCGTCCGACAGCAATCCGCTCTACGCGGCCAACGTCATTGCCAACAAAACGCTGACGGTGGGTGGCCGCAAGGTCGACGCCAGCGCGATTACCAAGGAGCTGCTGCGGTCGCTGCAGGAGGCGGAACGGATCGAGGCGAACGTCGCGACGGGCTACCACGCGATCGAATTCCTGTTGTGGGGGCAGGATCTCAACGGCACCGGGCCCGGCGCCGGCACGCGCCCCGCGACCGACTACGACCCGAAGCGCTGCACGGGCGGCAACTGCGACAGGCGGATCGCCTACTTGCGCGCCGCCATGGATCTGCTGGTCGAGGATCTCGAGGAAATGGTCGGCAACTGGAAGCCCGGCGGCGCGGCGCGTAAGGCGCTCGCGGAACCTGGCATCGATCCGCTGGCGGCGATCTTCAAAGGGCTCGGCAGTCTATCGTACGGCGAGATGGCAGGTGAGCGCATGAAGCTCGGCCTGCTGCTGAACGATCCCGAAGAGGAGCACGACTGCTTCTCCGACAACACCCACAACTCGCACTACTACGACGTCGTTGGGATCGAGAATGTCTACCTGGGTCGCTATACGCGGATCGATGGGACGGCGATCACAGGTGCCAGCGTGTCGGATCTCGTCAAGGCGAAGTCGTCCGACATCGACGATCGCGTGCGTAAAGCGCTCGCCGTCACCAACGCGCGCATGACGGCGCTCAAGGTGCGCGCGGAGACGATCGAAGCGTACGATCAGATGATCGGCGAGGGCAACAAGGAGGGTAACGCGGTTGTCGAGTCCGTGATCGAGGCGCTCATCGCGCAGACCCGGGAATTCGAACGCGCGATCGCGGCGCTGGAATTGAAGTCGATCGAGTTTGAAGGTTCGAACAGTCTCGACGACCCGGACAAGGCGCTTCGCGGTAAGAAGTGATCTTATGATGGATGACCGCAGCCGCGCGCATGGGCGAGTGGGTGCGCCGTGTCTGGCGGCGCTGCTCGTCCTTGGCGCAGGCGCGGTCCACGGCCAGGTGGCCGATATGGTGCGTCCGTCTCCCGATGTCGTGTCATCGCGCGCCGTGCTGGCGCCGGGTGAGGAAAACCCGGGCGGTGAGGCGACGTCGACGCATCGCACCGATGCCACTGAAGCGTTCTCGCATTTTTCGCCGAACATGGGTCTGGCGAAGGAACTCGATTTCAAGCTCGGCAACGCGGTCTTCCGCAAATTCTGGGTGTCCGCGCCGTCGTCGACAAAATCGTCGGACGGGCTCGGACCGCTTTACAACGCACGCGCGTGCCAGAGCTGCCACCTCAAAGATGGACGTGGACATCCGCCGCGCAGCGATCGGATCGAGGATCGCTCGGTATCGATGTTTCTTCGCTTGTCGATCCCGCCCGAGACCGACGCACAGCGCCAAGGTCTGGCGGAGGGGCGGCTTGCAGTCGTCCCGGAACCGACGTACGGCACGCAGCTTCAGGAATTGGGCGTTCAGGGGCACGTCGGCGAGGGGCGAATGGTCGTCACATACGACGAAGTCCCGGTGTCGCTTGCGGGCGGCGAGGTCGTTTCGCTGCGGCGGCCGAGCTATCGCATTGCCGATCTCGGGTATGGCCCGTTGCATCCCCGCACGATGATCTCGCCGCGCATGGCGCCGCAGATGATCGGTCTCGGGTTGATCGAGGCGATTCCATCCGAGGCAATTCTCGCGCGCGCCGATCCCGACGATCGTGACGGCGACGGCATCTCGGGACGCGCCAATCAGTCCTGGTCGGTCGAGCACAAGCGGCTGATGCTCGGCCGCTTCGGTTGGAAGGCGGGGCAACCGACGGTGCTCCAGCAGAGCGCGGAAGCGTTCTCGGGTGATGTCGGCATCGGCACCTGGATCAATCCACAAGCGTGGGGCGATTGCACGGCCCTGCAAGTGCGCTGTCGTAAGGCGCTGCACGGCGACTCGGAGAGAACGCCGCAAGTTGAAATCAGCGCCAAGCTTCTCGATCTCGTCGGATTCTACGCGCGCAACCTCGCGGTACCCCGCCGACGCGACGCGGCCTCGCCCGATATTCTCGCCGGTAAGCAGTTGTTCCACGCGAGCGGCTGCGCGGCCTGCCATACGCCGAGCTTCACGACCGGCGACGCCTCGTTCGACCCGCATCTGCGACAGCAGAAGATCTGGCCATATTCCGATTTCCTCCTGCACGACATGGGCGATGGCCTCACCGACGGGCGCCCGGAAGGGCTGGCGGATGGGCGCGAATGGCGCACCGCGCCGCTGTGGGGCATCGGTCTGACCGAGACTGTCAACGGGCACACGTTTTTTCTGCACGATGGCCGCGCGCGCAACGTGACCGAGGCGATCCTCTGGCATGGCGGCGAAGCGCAGCGCGCCCGTGACGCGTTCGCCGGGCTGTCGCTCGAAGAGCGCCGACGCCTCGTTGCGTTCGTGAATTCGCTGTGAGGGTGAGTTGATGCGGGTGCCAAGCGGAAGGGTCGGAGTCGCGGGTGCGGTGCTGATCGCGCTCATCGCGATGACGAGCGCCGGTCGCGCGCAGGAGGCGACCACATTCGATCATGCGGGGTTGGCGCGACAGGCGCTGGAAACGCACATACGGCCGGGATACGCGGCGGTTGTTACTTCGGCGCAGACGCTGGCCAAGGAACTCGACGGTTATTGCACCCGGCAGACCGGTGAGCGACGGCGCGGGGTGGATCGCGCCTTCGACGGGCTGGTGTCGTCGTGGGGGCGCATCGAGCACATTCGTTTCGGTCCCATCGCGACGGGCAATCGGCTCGAGCGTCTGTTCTTCTGGCCGGATCGACGGGGCCTTGGTGCGCGGCAAGTGGCGGCGACGCTGCGCGAACGCGATCCGAGCGCGCTCGATCCAGTGGCGCTGACGGGAAAGCGCGTCGCCATCCAGGGGCTCGGCGCGCTCGAGACGGCGCTGTTCGAGGCGCCATCGAAACACGCTGACGATCGCGCCTATCGTTGCGCCTTCGCCAAGTCGATCGCGACGAATATCGCCAACATCGCGAGCGCCATCCTCAAGGAGTGGACTGATCCGGATCTCTATTCCCATCACTGGCTCGATCCGGGCCCCGGCAACCCGCACTTCCTCAAGCGCCAGGAGACGACGCTGGCGCTCGCCAAGGCTCTCGACAATGGCCTCGAGCGGGTGCGCGACGAATGGATTGCGGCGCCGCTGGGATTGGGGCCGCAACGGCGGAGATTGACGCCGGTGCTGGCGACGAGTGGCCGCACGCTGCGGCTCTTTCTGGCCGGAGTCGAGGGACTGCACCGACTGTTCACGACCGCCGGCATGCACAAGGCGATCATCGATACGACCAAGGCACATCCCGATGTCACGGTGCCACTCAACGCCGGTCTGGCGATGCGCGAGATCGAGACGGCGCGCGACGAACTCCGCCGGCTCGTGCGGCAGGGCAGGCGCTTCGATCCCGACAGCATGATGCAGCAACTCGTGGCGGTCGGCTTTCCGCTCAAGAATGCACGGCTGCAAGTGGTGGCGCTGCTCGGTCTCACGGCGGGTATTTCGATGGGGTTCAACGCGTCCGATGGCGATTGACCGGCGATCCCTTTTGCTTGGTGCTGCGGCGGCGCTGGTCGGAATGCCTGCGTGTGCGGACGTCCCGACGGCGCTTTATGCTGCCGCGCGCAAAGGCGCTGACGGCCGATATTCGGTGGCGGTGTTCACTGCCGACGGTCGTGATGTGCGCGCGCTGGCGCTGCCAGGCCGCGGCCATGACGTGACGGTGTCGCCGGTCGATCGCTCGTGCGTCGCTTTTGCGCGCCGGCCGGGAAACTTCGCGATCGCGTTTTCCGCCGAGAATCGCGCTCCGCCGATCGCATTCACCACGCCGGCGGATCGGCATTTCTATGGTCACGGCGTCTTCTCGCGCGATGGCCGGCTGCTCTATGCGACGGAGAATGATTTCGACGGCGCGCGCGGCGTCATCGGGATCTACGACGTCGGGTCCGGATATCGGCGCATTGGTGAGTTCCCGTCCGGCGGTGTCGGTCCACACGATCTGGCACTGCTGGAGGATGGGCGCGTTCTTGTCGTTGCCAACGGCGGGCTGCGTGAGCATCCGGATTTCGGCAATGGGCGGCGCATCCTCAATCCAGATGCGATCGAGACGACACTTGCCTACATCGATCTCGCCACCGGCGCCCTTCTGGAGCGTCACGATCTTGGTGCGATTGGCGCCCTGTCGCTGCGCCACCTCGACGTCGCGCGTGACGGCACCGTTATCGTGGGCGCGCAGATCGTGAGCGGTCCTGCGGGGGGGCAGCCGCTCGTCTACCGTCATCGCCGCCAGCAGGGGCTTGCGACCATTGGGTTGCCGGAAGAGATCGAGGCAGGGCTCTCGGGATATGTCAGCTCCATCGCCTGCGACCGCTCAGGGGACTTCGTCGCCGTCACAAGTTCGCGTGGCGCCCTGGCGGTCGTGATCGACGTTACATCTGGCCGCGTTTTGCGCACGCGGCTGCTCGACGATGTGTCCGGTGTGGCGCCGATGGCGAGTCGAGGCGATTTTCTGATCACGACGGGGCTGGGAAGGGTGGCCGCATTACCCGATGAAACTGAAGGGGTTCACCCGGTATCTACGCCGTGGGCGTGGGACAACCACGCCGTGCTGATCACCCGCGATCCGTCGGTATAAAACCCTCTCGGGAGGTTCCCGAGAGGGCCATATCGGTCTGCGCTATTTTCGCGGCGTGCGGTAGATCTCGTGGCAGCTGTCGCAGTTTTTCACGACGTTGCCGAACGCCGCCTTAAACGCATCGGCGCCGGCCGCCGAGGCCTTCTGGGCGGCGGCCGCGTCGCTCGCCAGCTTCGTCGCGTTCGCTTCGAAGCCTTTTCGATCCTGCCAGATCTTGGGACTGGCTCTCGTCTCGCCAGTGTCGCTTCCCTCGGGAAACAGCTTGACGAGCGTGGCTGCGCCGGTCGCGATGATGTTCATGGCGTCGGCTGCCTTCGCGGCGTCGAAGGGCACGGTACCTTTGCTCATATCAGAGCCAACTTTGGCGTTGCCGCCGAAGGACTTCATCGCAGCTTTGCGTTGACTGATCGCGTCTTGCGCAATGCCGACACTACTGGCGGCGATTGCGACGGTAGCCAGAACGGCAATGCCGCCGAGCACCATGGATTTCGTCATCTAGAGCTCCCTGCCAATTAGTCCGGTTCTTAGAATGAGTCCGGTTTCGTCTTATAGCGCGGACGTCGGAGGATCGCGGCTTAACGGTTTCGTGATCCGGATCGTCTGGCGATGATCCCCACCGACAGCCCGCAGCTCGGAATTGAATGGTCCAAAACCTTCTTGGTGCCCGCAACTCGAACTGTCACAATGCCACCAAGGGATGCCGGCGGTTGCTGCCGCTGAGGGGGGAGCAGGGCCGGCGCGGCATCGGCGGTCCGGGGCGATTTCACACAATGGACAGCCACGTTTTTGCGGTTGTGCTCGTCGCGGCCGCGCTCCACGCCGGATGGAATGCGCTGCTGAAGCTGCGCGTCGAGCCGCGCATCGCGACGACGCTGCTCGGAATCGCCAGCGGCATGGTGGCGGCGCCGATCTGCTTTTTCGTGCCGCTGCCGGAGCCGATCGCCTGGTGGTTCATTGGCGCATCGGCGATCATTCATCTCGTGTATTTCCAAGCGCTGGGCATGGCCTACGAGACCGGCGATCTCGGTCAGGTCTATCCGCTCGCACGCGGTAGCGCGCCCCTGCTGACGGGTTTGGGCATGTCCATCGTTGGCGAGCCGATTGGGTTCGTCGGCTGGCTCGGCATCGGCTTGCTCGCGGTGGGCGTGCTGGCGCTCTCTCTCAAGGGCGGCCGCGTTTCGACTCATATCGAGGTGCGTGCTGTCGGATTCGCGCTGCTCACCGCGTTGACGATTGGCGCCTATACGATCGTCGATGGGCTCGGTGCGCGCAGCGCAGGTCATGTCGGTGCGTACGTGGGGTGGAGCTTCGTGACGAGCGCGGTGGTGCTGATCGCGTACGGGTATCATCGCTGGCGTGGCGGCCTTGTCGCGGCGTTTCGTGGATCCGCTTGGCAGCTCATGCTCGGCGGCTGCATGTCGGTTGGTGCCTATGGGATCGCGCTGTGGGCGATGACCAAGGCGCCGATCGCCATCGTCGGTGCCATGCGCGAAACGAGTGTGCTCGTGGCAGCGATCATTGGCGTTGTCGTGCTGGGGGAGCCGCTGCTCAAGCTGCGCATTCTTGCCGGCGCGTTGGTGCTTGCCGGTGTGGTGATGTTGCGGTTGGCTTAAAATTCTCCGCGGTCGCCAACGCCTTCGGCTACTGGCGCCGGCGCGGCTGTCTACCCGGGAGCGTCCGGCAATGCGCTCTTCGAGCGCTCCTTATTGACTGCGTCTTATTCGGTGGCGATCGAAGATCGCGAGATGGAGTCGCCGACCGGCGAGGCAGCCCCGTGGCGCCGGTAGGCGAATCCGTCGGCGACCGCGGAGAAAAAGAGCAGCCCGCGAAATACAAAAGGCCGCCTCGGGGAACCGAGGCGGCCTTTGTGTTTCGTAAGCGGCTCGGGCTTACATGCCCATGCCGCCCATTCCACCCATGCCGCCGCCGTGGTCGTGACCGGCGTGGCTGTCCTTCTTCGGCGCTTCGGCGACGCCGGCTTCGGTGGTGATCAGCAGCGAGGCGATCGAGGCCGCATCCTGCAGGGCGCAACGCACCACCTTAGCGGGGTCGATGATGCCCTTTTCGATCATGTCGCCGTACTCGTCCTTCTGGGCGTCGTAGCCGAAGGTCTGGCCACGCGACTCGAGCACCTTGCCGACAACGATCGAGCCTTCGACGCCCGCGTTCTCGGCGATCTGGCGGATCGGCGACTGCAGCGCGCGGCGCACGATCTGGATGCCGGCTTCCTGGTCTTCGTTGTCGCCCTTGACGGTGATCGCCAGGGTCGCCTTGAGCAGCGCGACGCCGCCGCCCGGGACGATGCCTTCTTCGACAGCGGCGCGGGTCGCATTGAGCGCGTCATCGACGCGGTCCTTGCGCTCCTTCACTTCGACTTCGGTGGCGCCACCGACCTTGATCACCGCAACGCCGCCGGCGAGCTTCGCAAGACGCTCCTGCAGCTTCTCACGGTCGTAGTCCGAGGTGGTTTCCTCGATCTGCGCCTTGATCTGATTGACGCGGGCCTCGATGTCCTTGCGCTTGCCGGAACCGTCGACGATCGTGGTGTTCTCTTTGTCGATCGAGACGCGCTTGGCGCGGCCGAGCATGTCGAGGGTCACGGTCTCGAGCTTGATGCCGAGGTCCTCGGAGATCACCTGGCCGTTGGTCAGGGTGGCGATGTCTTCGAGCATTGCCTTGCGGCGATCGCCGAAGCCCGGCGCCTTGACAGCCGCGACCTTGAGGCCGCCGCGCAGCTTGTTGACGACCAGCGTCGCCAGAGCCTCGCCTTCGACTTCTTCAGCGATGATCAGCAGCGGCTTGCCCGTCTGGACGACGGCTTCAAGCAGCGGCAGCATCGGCTGGAGGCCCGAGAGCTTCTTCTCGTGGATCAGGATGTAGGGATCGTCGAGCTCGACGGTCATCTTCTCGGCGTTTGTCACGAAGTACGGCGACAGGTAGCCGCGATCGAACTGCATGCCTTCGACGACGCTCAGCTCGGTCTCGAGGCTCTTGGCCTCCTCGACGGTGATGACGCCCTCGTTGCCGACCTTCTGCATCGCTTCGGCGATCATCGCGCCGATGGCGCTTTCACCGTTCGCGGAAATCGTGCCGACCTGGGCGATTTCCTCGGAGTTCTTGACCTTCTTGGAGCGCTTCTTGATCTCCTCGACGACCTGGGTGACGGCCTTGTCGATGCCGCGCTTCAGATCCATCGGGTTCATGCCGGCGGCGACCGACTTCAGGCCTTCGCGGACAATCGCCTGGGTGAGAACAGTCGTCTTCGAGGCCACTTCGCGCACCATCTGGGCGCCCATGTTCTCGAACTTGTCCTCGAGCTCGATCTCCTTGGCGACGGTGACGCCGTCCTTGGTCGTGCGCGGGGCGCCGAACGACTTGTCGATGATGACATTGCGACCCTTCGGGCCGAGCGTCACCTTGACGGCGTTGGCGAGGATGTCGACGCCGCGCATCATGCGATCGCGGGCATCGGCGGAGAATCTTACGTCTTTAGCTGCCATGTAGAGGGCTCCTGGTGGAGTATGAGGAATTGAGTAATCGGAGGGGCGACGGGCTCGGCTCGATTACTTATCGAGCACGCCCATGATGTCGCTCTCCTTCATGATCAGCAGCTCTTTGCCGTCGATCTTGACTTCGGTGCCGGACCACTTGCCGAACAGCACCTTGTCGCCCTTCTTGACGTCGAGCGGGACCAGCTTGCCGCTCTCGTCACGAGCGCCGGGGCCGGCGGCGATGATCTCACCCTGCTGGGGCTTCTCGGCAGCGGTATCGGGAATGATGATGCCGCCAGCGGTCTTGGTCTCGCTGTCGGTGCGGCGGACGACCACGCGGTCGTGGAGGGGACGGAACTTCATGGAGGGACTGCTCCGGATTGGTTTTGCTGAGTGATTTGGGAGCCGCGGGGTGCGGCCGGCCTTCGTTAGCACTCACGAAACAGGAGTGCTAGCTGCCGACGCTGATATCACTTCCGCGGCGCGGAATGTCAAGGCGTTTGCCTCGAAAATCGTGTCCGAGGGCAGCTTTGGCGGCATCTAAGGCGACATTCGTTAATGGGCGGTAACGAATTCGCCGCGATCGGCCGGGTCGTTCAGAACTGGTCAAGGATTGGCCGGTGGGACGCGCTGCTCAGCGTGATCCGGCCAAAGGATGACAGACAACTCTATTTCCGACTGGGCTGGCGCCGCGAGAGTAAAAACACCGCCTTCTCGCCGAGCAGGTTGTGAATCGTCAGCGGCAGGCGCACCCAGGTGCCGAGCTGCTGGCCCGAGGTGTTGAACGCAACCGCGCGCTCGACTTTGGCATCGACGACACGGCAAAGGTCAGCGAAGTCCTTGATGGTGCAAAGGTGTGCGTTCGGCGTGTCGTACCAGGTGTCCGGCAGGTGCTCGGTGACCGGCATCCGGCCGGTGGTGAGCAGCTTGGCGCGGACCTTCCAATGGCCGAAATTCGGGAATGAGACGATGGCGTGGCGGCCGATGCGCAGCAGGTTGGCGAGGACCTTCTTCGGATTGCGCGTCGCCTGGATCGTCAGCGACAGAATCGCGTAGTCGAAGGCGTCGTCGGGATAGGCGTCGAGATCCTGGTCGGCGTCGCCTTGGATAACGGAGAGGCCGCGCGCCACGCACGCGTTGACGCGGTCGCGTTCGATCTCCACGCCGCGGCCGTCGATGTCGCTGCGCTCGCCGAGCAGTTGGAGCAGGGCACCGTCGCCGCAGCCGACATCGAGCACGCGGGCGCCGGGTGTCACGAGGTCGGCAATGAGCCGGTGATCGACGCGGGGCTGTGGGGGCGTCTGACCGTCATGGCGGGCGAGCATCAGATGGCCCTCCGCGCGGGGGCGAGACCGCGCCGCGCCGCTGCTGAATTGATGAACCCGGTGATCGTCTGAAACAGGACGGGTTCCTCGAGCAGGAAGGCGTCATGGCCTTTGTCGCTCTCGACCTCGACGAAACTGACGTTGGCGGCGACCGCATTGAGTGCTTGCACGATCTTGCGGTTCTCGTGGGTCGGATAAAGCCAGTCGCTGGTGAATGAGACGACACAAAAGCGCGTTTTAGTGCCGCGGAAGGCGTTGGCGAGCACACCGCCAAACTCGCCTGCGAGGTCGAAATAGTCCATTGCGCGCGTAATGTAGAGGTAGCTGTTGGCGTCGAAGCGGTCGACGAAGGTCGAGCCCTGATGGCGCAGGTAACTCTCGACCTGGAAGTCGGCGTTGAATGAGAACGTGCGGTCGGCGCGGTCCTGCAGGTTGCGGCCGAATTTGGCGTGCAGGGCTGCTTCCGAGAGGTACGTGATATGGGCGGCCATCCGCGCGACGGCGAGGCCGCGCCGGGGCACGCGCTGCTGCAAGTGGTAGCGGCCCTCGGCCCATTCGGGGTCGGCCATGACGGCCTGACGGCCCACCTCGTGGAACGCGATGTTTTGGGCCGAGTGCCAGGCGGCGGTCGCGATCGGGATCGCGCAATAGACGCGCTCGCCGAAGTGGGCGGCCCATTCGAGCACCTGCATCCCGCCCATCGATCCGCCGACGACGGCGAAAAGCTGATCGATGCCGAGATGATCGATCAAGCGAACCTGCGCGCGAACCATGTCGCGGATGGTGATAACGGGGAAGTTCAAGCCGTAAGGCTCGTTCGTTTCGGGATCGATTGAGGCTGGGCCGGTCGAACCCAGGCAGCCACCGAGAATGTTCGCGCAAATGACGTAGAAGCGGTTCGTGTCGATCGGCTTGCCCGGGCCGATCATCAGCTCCCACCAGCCGCCTTTCTTCGTGACCGGGTTCTCGTGGGCAAAGTACTGGTCGCCGGTCAGGGCATGGCAGACCAAAATGGCGTTCGATTTTGCCGCGTTGAGCGTGCCGGCGGTTTCGTAGGCGACGGTGAAGGGTCCGAGCTGCTTGCCGCAGTCGAGCGCTAGTGGCGCGCTAGCAGGAAACGTCACGGACGGGCTCGTTGGCGTCCGTGCTTCCTGGAGGGCGGTCCGCTTCAGCGAATTGGGCGCCTGGGGTGCTTCGGCAGGCGCGCCGCCGGGGCTCGGCTCGAATGTGACGCTGACCATCGGTCGTCTCCGCGCGGTCGGACGTTGCCGACACAAAAAATCCGGACACTGGGCCGGCGATTGCTGCCGTGCTCACCTGTCCGGATGCGCGCGGCCCTTTTAGCGAGTTGTTTTACGTGGCTGCAAGCCGGCCGGCCAAATCACCACGAACCCAAGTTTCATAACCGTATCGTGAGGATTGCGTCAAGCAGCCGGCGGCGCGGGCGTGTCGCAAGTATTCTGCGGCGATCACCGTTCCGCCCACCTTGCGTGCGTATGATTTTGCGGCTCACTTCGCGCAACTCACCGATGGCTGGACGGTTACGTTATAACATCGTAAACATTGAGCCGAACGCGTTTGCAGTCTCATGGGCGTGAGGCGGTACGGCGGTGATGGCGGGAGCTGATGGATGCGGCGGGTGTGGGTTGGATTGCGCGGTGTTGCGGGGGCATTGACAGCGTTGGCACTTGCGTTCGCGGGGCAGGCTGGCCTCGGTGCGGCGCGCGCCAGCGATCTCAATGTGGTGGTGACCATCAAGCCCATCCATTCGATCGTAGCGGCTGTGATGGAAGGTTTCAGCGCGCCGACGTTGTTGGTGGACGGTGCCGCTTCGCCGCACACATTTACGCTCAAACCGTCGGACGCGAAGGCGCTCGCCGCCGCCCGCGTCGTGTTCCGAGTTTCGGATGGCCTCGAACCTTTCATGGTCAAGGTCGTCCGGTCGCTGCCGAAGTCGGTGCACGTGGTGGTGCTGGAGAAAGTGCAAGGCCTCACCCTGCACACGATCCGTAGCGGCGGCACCTTTGAGGCCCACGACGATGGTGCGGGGGGCAAGCACACTCACGGCCACGGACACCAACGGGACAAGGGCAATGCTGGAATCGATGGCCACATCTGGCTCGATCCCGCCAACGCGGCGCTAATTGCGACACACGTTGCTGTCGTCCTCGGCAAGGCGCGGCCCGACGCTGCTCTCACGTTCAAATCCAATGCCGACGCATTCGTGCGCGACCTGTCCGCGCTAACCGCAGAACTGTCGCCCAAGCTCGCGCCGCTCGCGGACCGGCCCTTCATCGTGTTTCACGATGCCTACCAGTATTTCGAGAAAAGGTTCGGGCTCGAGGCGGTGGGCTCGGTCACCGTCAGTCCGGATCTTGCACCGAGCGTAAAGCGGTTGAGCGCATTGCGCGCGAAGATTAGCCGGCTCAAGACCGCCTGCGTGTTTGCCGAACCTCAATTCGAGCCGCGCCAGATCGCGACGATCACGGAGAACACGTCGGCGAAGCGAGGTGTGCTGGATCCGCTCGGCGCATCGATTCCCGCGGGCGCTGCGCACTATCCGACGCTGCTGCGCAATATGGCGGCCGACTTCGAGCAATGCTTGAAGTGAGGTTAGTTGGGCGCGCCCTTCAGGTCGCGATACGCCGGCGGCTGATGAGCGTCACGCCAATGATGATCAGCGCAATACCACCCGCGCGCGCGAGCGAAATCTGTTCGCCGAAGAACAGCCAGCCACCAAGGGGCACGGTAACGAATGTGGCCCCCTGCAGCGTAAACGCCCGCGTCAGTTCACTGCCCTGGAGGATCGCGATCCACAATACGAAGGCGATGACATAGCCCGCAAGGCCGGCCCAGACGGCGGGTGTTGCCAGAAAGCGGTCGAACCACGCGATGCCGAAGTCGACGCCGTTAAGAGCGTTGCCGCCCGCCTTAAATGCGATCTGGGTGCCGGAGTCGAGCGCGAGAAAGAGCCCCCACAACCCGATATCGCGGCGAATTGTGGATGCCGTCGCCGCCGAGGCGGTTTCCGGGATCTTTCCGCCCAACCGGCGCTCGATCCCGGAGGCATCGCTCATTCGGCAGCAGCAGTCGTGATCGCCGGAGCGCTCTCGTTGCGCGGCTTGAGCTGGGTGGCGAGCCAATTGCCATAGTCCACCGATCGATCGACGACGAGCGTCCGCTGCCGATCCAGTGTCACCATGTGGTAGCTGTCATCCAGCACCACGACGTCGACCAGGCCACCGAGATGGCGCTGGAGCTGCATCGTGTTCGAGATGTCCGACTGATCGTCATGGCGCGGATGGAAGACCAGCGTCTGCTGACGCACGGATCCCAGTTCCTTTTTCACGACGTTGCGCAGCGCCTTGAACTCCCACAGCACGCCACCGCGACGGCCGAAGATGTCCTTCAGCGGCCGGCCTTCGCTCTGAAGCGAATCGAGCACGAAGCGACGGATGCGGTCGTCCTTGATGCCGTAGGGCGCGACTTCGCTGAAGTTCAGCAGGTTCGCAAACCACTTGTGCCGCACCAGCTTGAACAGGTGGAAGGCCTTCGGGATGGCCCAGCCGTTCGGCCAAATCGTCGGCGAGAACAGGAGTGTCGCGTGCACCTTGTTGGGCCGCTGGGCCGCAAGGTGGAGCGCCAGGAGCGCACCGGACGACAGGCCGCCAACAACGACCATATCGCAGCGCGCACTGAGCTCGTCGTGTGCGGCGCAGACGGATTCGTACCAATCCTGCCAGCTCGTCGCATTGAGCTCTTCGTCCGTGCCGCCATGGCCCTCGAGCAGCGGGCAGTAAACGGCGAAGCCGGCGCGAGTCAGGCCTTGCGCCACGAAGCGCAGCTCGACCGGCGTGCCCCCGAGACCATGGATCAGGAGAAATCCGATGCGGCCATTCTCGCCGAAACCTGGCTGGTCGTAGACCAGCCGTTCGGCGATAGCCATTTTATTGGTGTTGTCAGACGTTTGCATGAGAAGGCTCATGTCCTTTCTTATTGATGCTATGCTGCCCCGGCGACGATGGCTACCCCTGCCATCACCAGCACGACGCCAGCAAACTGACCGGCGTCGAGACGCTCGGAGAGGAAAACGCGGCAGGCCAAGGCCACCACGAGGAAGGTTAGACTGGCGATCGGGAAGGCCACCGAAAGCGGTAGAATTGCCAGGATCTGGACCCAGAGGATGAGCTGGGCCACGTAGGCCGTGATCCCGGCGAGCAGCCAGCCGTCGCTGACCAGGCCGCGCAGGAAGCCGCCGCGGTCGGGTCCACTATGGGCGGGGAGCCGGCTGGCGCCGATCTTGAAGCACAGCTGTCCAGCGACATCGCAAGCGATGGTCGCGGCAAACAGCGGCACCAAAGTCGACGCAAACGACATTTACTCAACTTCCCTTCCCAATCAGCGCTCCGTGTCCGGCGCGCTGGTCCCAATTGGTGTCGACGTTCAGTGCATCTAGTTGCGCGTGACGCGGGTGATCACCGCATCGAGAAGCCGCAGAGCGAGATCGATCTCGCTCTTGGAGATGTGGAGGCTCGGCGCGAGGGTGATCACGTTCTTGTAGTATCCGCCGATATCGAGAACGAGCCCGTATGCGCGACCATCGACCTTGAGATCGCCCTTGAGGCCCTCGTCGACCATCAGATCGACGAGACGCTTCGAGGGGGTGAAGCTGTCATGCGGCTCGCAAATCTCGGCGCGCAGTGCCAGGCCGAGGCCGTCGACGTCGCCGATGCATTTGTGCCGCTTCTGGAGGTCCTTGAGGCCGGCGAGGAAATAGGCGCCCTTCTCCATGACCATGGCCTCGTAATCGGTCTCGGCCATCATGTGCATGGCCTCGAGCGCGATCGCGGTGCCCATTGGGTTGGCGTTGAACGTCGAGTGGGTCGAGCCCGGCGGGAAAATCGTTGGGTTGATCAGCTCCTCGCGCGCCCAAACGCCTGCCAGCGGATTGAGGCCATTTGTGATCGCCTTGCCGAACACGAGCGCGTCCGGCTGAACGCCGAAGTGCTCGATCGACCAGAGTTTGCCGGTGCGATAGAAGCCCATTTGAATTTCGTCGACGACGAGCAGAATGCCGTGGTCGTCGAGAACCTTCTTGAGGCCCTTGAAGAAATTCGGCGGCGGGATGACGTAACCGCCGGTGCCCTGGATCGGCTCAACGTAGAACGCGGCGTACTCCGCCTCGCCAACCTTGGGATCCCAGACGCCGTTGTACTCGCTCTCGAACAGGCGGGCGAAGTGCTGCACGCACTGCTCGCCATACTCTTCCTTCGACATCCCCTTGGGGCCGCGGAAGTGGTACGGAAACGGGATGAACTGCGCGCGATCGCCGAAGTGGCCATAGCGGCGGCGATAGCGGTAGGACGAGGTAATCGCCGAAGCGGCGAGCGTGCGGCCATGATACCCGCCTTCGAAGGCGAACATCAGGCTCTTGCCCTTCTTGAAATTGCGAACGAGCTTCAGGCTGTCTTCGATGGCCTGGGCACCACCGACATTGAAGTGAACGCGCCCCTTGTTGCCAAACTTGGCTTCGGCATCCCGCGCGATCAGGGTTGCCAGTTCGATCTTCTCGCGATGGAGATACTGCGAGGCGACCTGCGGAAGCCTATCGAGCTGACGGTGCGCGGCCTCGTTCAGACGCGGATTGCGATAACCGAAGTTGACCGCCGAATACCACATCTGAAGGTCGAGAAATTCGCGGCCTTGGGCGTCGTACATAAACGAGCCATCGCAGCGATCGAAGATCTTCGGCGGGTTGGTGTAGTGCACCGTATCGCCGTGCGAGCAATAGACGTTCTCAAGCTCAAGAAGCTCGGCTTCGCCACGTACTGGCGAGCCAATCGTCTCGTCTGCTTTTGAGAACACCTTTTGCATACCCTAGTCCGTTGTTTAATCAGTCGACTGGACGGCTGTTTCAACTTGCCCAATTCAAAACTGTGATGGTTCCTCATGCCTGAAACAAGAAGCTGCGGACCGTATAGTTAACGGCGTTTCACCATGCCGAATTCAAGCAACGGCCTTCGTTTCGATAACTTGCGACGGGCCTAATTCAGCTATCAACATATCCGCGAATGATTTTGTTCGTTCGAGCACAAGGTCGCGCTGCTTGTCGAGCGTGATGATGTGATAGCTGTCGTCGAGTACAACCGTATGAACGCGCCCGCCGAGATGCTTTTCGAGGTACGTGGCGTTCCGCAGGCTGGCCCGATCATCGTCGCGCGGATGGATGACAAGCGCCGGCTGCGTAATGCCCGTGAGGCGCCGGCGCACATCATTGACGAGCCACCTGAGCTCGAGCATCGGTCCGCCGGGAATGCTGAAGAAACCCGCCTTGGACGGATCGCCACTGTGAAGCGCTTCCGCGATCATCATTCGCAGGCGCGTGTCCTTAATCCCGTAAGGCGCGCGCTCACTGAACTGGATGCGGTTCGCCACCGATTTCTGGAAGACGGTATTGAAGAGACCGGCGTACCAGGGAACAGCCCAACCATCGAGCCACAGTGTCGGGGCATAAAGGACGATGCCGTCAACGGTGTTGCGGTTTTCGGCCGCGACGCGCAGCGCGAGTACTGCCCCCATCGACAGGCCGCCGACGATGATGCGATCGCAATGCTCGCGGAGCCTCAGCAGCGCGTCCTCGGCCGTCTGATGCCAGTCCTGCCAGCGGGTATTCGTCAGGTCTTCGAGAGTGCCGCAGTGACCAGCGAGTTGCGGGCATGACACCGTGTGTCCCTCCCTGGTCAGGCCGTTGGCAATATAGCGCAGCTCGACCGGCGTGCCGCTCAAGCCATGGAGCAGCAAAAAGCCGGTCCGGCCCCCTTGCACGAACGTGCCGCGATCATCCGCAGTCATGCCGATACCTTTGTTCTTATTGCCCCAAGCGTCTCGTGAGATCAGCGCGTTGGTTGTGAGACGTGCGCTGCTTCAGGACGCCTTATGGAGGGATCGTCAAGCCAGACGCCAAGTCTGTCAGTGACGTCGAAGAAGCTTTCGAAAGGGTAGTGAGTAGCGCCGGTGCTGACGCACAGCTCCAGCAGCTTGCTCTTCGCGAACACCAGGTCGGCGTGCTTGGAGACGCAAAAATCAGAACGACCATCGCCGACAACGATCTTCATTGTCTTCTGATGGGGCTCTGTGAATGAGCATTTGCAGTTGCCGGCGAGCGAAATGCAGGAGCTGCGTGAATTCGGGAACGTCACGCGCCAATGCCCGCCGCCGATATGTTCGAGATGGTTCGCCTTGAAGACGAGATCAATACCCGCGTTGCGCAACACGTTCTCGATCACGTAATCGAAGCCATCGGAAACGACAGTAATGCCGACGCCCGCTTTCGCGCATTCGCGGACGAATTTCGAAAACCCCGGATCGACATCAAGAGCTCCGATTTCCGACAACACGTCTTTCGGATCAGCACGAAGTAGCGCGACCTGCCGTGTCAGGCATTCGCGAGATCCGATCTTTCCCGATTGCCAATCGGCTTCGACATCGCGCCAGCTCGAATCGGCGAAACGCTCGAACAGAAAGTCGGTGGCATCTTGAGGAACGATGGTTCCATCAAAATCCACGAAGGCGTGGCACTTCAAACGCGCACTCGACACTTGCTTGGAACTCTTTGATTGTGTCCGATGATTTGGCGTTGCTACCCCAAACCTTGAACTTCTACAACTGTTTTGGGGCATCAAGAAGCTCCTGCAATGATGTTTCGTTAATGACTTCCGACCACTTGGCGGAACGCGCTGCTTTTGGCCTCAGCAAACATCGTTTGCATCCGGATTAACATTGCGTATCTCGTTGGGATTGGTCTGTTTTCTGGTGGAGCTGCGAAGCGGGACACAGCTCGATTTACTATTCAACGTACCGACTTGCCGAATGTTCCGAATTGCGGATCTTAAACACGGCATTGTGAGTGTAATTAACGAGCGTGACCGTTTTGCACCATCGGTGCTTCATCGCAACAATCGCGCTTGCTCCGGCGCCTGAACGTATGTGGTTTCTGGCAGTCGAATAGCAATGAGATGTTCTGTCGCGCGTCCAATGGTGCCCTGGCTGATGGCTACTCGGAGCCCTACGTTTGGACACGATCAACGGACTCCAAAACCATGGCGCGCATATCCCGTATTTCGGATACTTATCGGCGCAGATTGCGGCTTTCCTCCCGCGATGTGTTTTTGGCGGCCGCGCTTACGGCGCTTGCCGGAGGTGTCGTCTTGGCGGCCTTGTGGAAGGCCCCTGCGACCGGCGTTCAGTTTCCCGAGGCGTCGGTCCAATCGGATCCGAGGCAGTAGATCGCGGCGGGTTGCGGCTGTCGGGTGGCGGGGGCCTGTTGGCGCCCCTTGGTGTGGCGTCGCGGTGGCGGTGGCGCGAATTGGCCCCCCTTAAATCGACCTTGGCTGCCTGATGACGAAGTGCGCGGGCTCAGCCTGCTGACAGGCGCTTTGCATGGCAGGTTTGCAGCCCCCGCAGTGCGGTAGCCGCTTTCTGAACACCTAAAAACACCTGGACGTTCGCCGGCCACATTAGTGTGGAGATATGCGATAGTGCAGGGCGTCGGGCGCGACGGTGCGCGCTCGCAATTCGGGCAAGCTGCTGGCGGCGACTGCGGGCCGGCCAGCCAGAGATGGGCGGCACGGCGATGTTCGGACGATCCAATGCTCTCATCGGGACAATACTGATTGTGCTGGCGGCACCCGCCTTGGCCCAGACGCCAGCGCCGGTTGATCGCGAGGTGTGGTCCAACGAGCGCGTGAAGCCGTCCGACCAGATCCCACCGGCCGCGCGCCAAATGCCAGCTCAGCGGCCTCGGATGGCCCCTCCTGCGCGCGCCGACGATGAATTCGATCCGCCAGCGTCATCCGGCTGTCAGTTCAGAGAGAACAAGCTGGATTTGCTGGTCTGAACCCGCCTCGCGACGCAATCACGGGGTCTTTGCGGCGCTTTTCGCCGCTGGCGACTTGGTCGTGCCGACCGTCGGGCCCGATTTACCCTTCGTGGCAGCCGACTTCTCTTTGGCTGCTGCACGGTTGCGGGCCCTGAGCCGCTTCTGCTTGGCGCGAGACGCGCCAGCATTGCGCCGCGGATTGCAGGCAAACGATGCCACATGTTCGCGGATGCTATGGACGGCCGTCGTGTCGGCACTTATCGGCAGTGAATCCACCGTCATGCTCGAGAAGAATTCCTTCCAGCCGTAGTTCTTGAAGCCGTGCTCCAGCAGGCTCGCTGCGCGCAAGCTGCGATCGCGCGACGTGTATTCGCCAAGAACCACCGCGACGAGGCGCCGATCATCCCGCGTCGCGCTGGCGACGACGTTGAAGCCCGAATCGCAGATGAATCCGGTCTTGAAACCGTCCGCGCCCTCGTAGGTGCGCAGCAGGCCATTGTGTGTTCTGAGGCGCCGCCGCCCGATCTGCATGTCGGACATGGCCCACATCGGGCCGTACTCCGGATATTCGCGCACGACGATGCGAGTCAGGCGGGCAAGATCGCGCGCCGTCGTCACCTGCTCGGGCGCCGGCAGTCCATGCGGATTGACGAAGCGTGTGTTGGTCATGCCGACACGCCGGGCCGTATTGTTCATCTGCGCGATGAATGCTTCTTCCGTCCCGCCGATCGCTTCGGCAAGCATGACGGCGGCGTCATTGGCCGACTTCACGATCAGGGCTTTCAGCGCGAGGCTGACGGTGATCTCGGCGCCGACGGGCAATCCAAGCTTGCTTGGCGGTTGCGCGTGCGCGTTGGCGCTGACGGGAATCTTCTGCTCGAGACTGATCTTGTTCGTACGCAGTGCCTCGAAGACCATATAGGCGGTCATGATTTTGGTCAGCGATGCCGGATGCCAGGGCTGATCCTGCTCCTCGGCGTAGAGCACCTTACCGGTGGCGGCATCAAAGAGCAGTGCGGGGCCTGCTGAAGCGGTGCCCGCCCATCCGAGCAAGAGTGTGAGTGCGATGGCGGTCTTCCGCAGGACCATTCGTCCGGCCTCCTTCTTCATTTGGAATCGGCGCACACTAAACTGATCCGCCGCTTGATTCACCGCGAAGTAGGTCATTTGAAGGTATAGCGGCCATTCGTCGCCGGGCGATGCCCGACCGCCACATGCGACATCCGGGACTTAAATTTATTCCGTCGTCGCAAGGGCGGATGTCTGCCTATCGGCTGGCGTGCGCGGCGGCCGTACCCACTACTTCTTTCGATCGGGATAGCTGCGCGCCATGCCGTCGCGTACGTCGTTCTGGATGCCGTATTGCGCGAAGGGATAGCGGAAGCCGTTTTTTGCCAGCGCCTCCATTCCAGTGATGGCCTTGGCGAGCTGGTCGGGTGGCAGCGCCATCAACATCTCGTCGTCGAGCACGCCGCCATACCGGCGTTCGGCAAAGCAGGGGATCGAGAGCGACGGCTCACGCTTTGTCAACGCGCGGCCCCAACTGTCGGCGCAAGCGCTCTCGCCGACGACGCCCCAGTCGAACTTTTTGTAGCCCGACCACTGGAGTCCGTTGATGAAGTACATCATGGCGCCAGGCGTCGCGTAGAAAAGGACGATGTCGGGCGGATCGAGGCGGCCGGCGGCGAGAGGCGCCACGGCCAGCGCGTCAAATTTTCCGTCTGGCACGCAGTGCATCGCAGCCTGATGCTGTTGCGCGTCGCCGGGGGTCGAGAACCAGACGTTGACCATGTGGGCGCCGGACTGCCACTTGGGGTCCTTCGCATTGCCGAGGCCGACGACCGCGCGGCATTGGGCGCCGACGAGATCGTCCGACGTGATGCCGACGGTCCAGCCGAGACGCGAAGCCTGTGCCACGACCTGGTCAAGTGTGTGCACCGCTTTCGGACGCCGGATGCGCGGGATCGCCTCCATCTCGGCGCGATCCTCGTACATCTTCATGGCGAAGGGGAACGACCTCAGCCGCAACAGCCGTTCGAGATCGGCGGCGAGCTTTCCGTAGTCGAAGGACGTCGCATCGCTCGCTTGCAGTGCCGTCATACCCGTGCCTCCCAAAGTCTCGTTGTGATTGCGGCCGATATTGTGCCGTTCGCCCGGTCCGTGCAAGGTGGCGCCGGCCTATGGAGGAGCGAGGCGATGCTTGAAGTTGGCGATCTCGCACTGCGGCGCGCTGTGTCAGGCGACTTCGAGAGCGTCGTTGCCATTCAACGCGCGGCCTATGCGCGAAATCGCGAGCTGCTCGGTGTCGAACCGCTGCCGCTGTTGGCCGACTACGAGCAGATCCTCCGCGACTATGAGGTCTGGGTGACGGCCGAGGGGCCGATCGCAAGCGTACTTATCCTAGAGCCGCGCGCCGACGATCTCCTGATCTGGAGCATTTCCACCGATCCGCAGCATCAGAAATCCGGTCTCGGGCGTGCGATGCTCGCGGCAGCTGAGGTGCGCGCCCGTGAACTCGATCGCACGACCATGCGGCTCTATACGGGTGCTAAACTGCACCATCTTACGGGCTGGTACGGCCGCAACGGCTACACGATCGAACGTATCGAGGAACTGCCCGATCGCACGATCGCACATATGGTGAAGCGCATTTAGTACCCCCAACCCGCCTTTTCCACAGCGGCACCAGAGCTGGTGGACGGCGGCGTTCCACCGAGTCAATGTCGTTGGACAACGGATCTTTTCACGATTGGCGGGCAGCGTAATGTTTCCACTATCGAAAATGCTGACCTCGTTCGTGAAGGTCGGCACCCTGAACGTGGTCGATGCGGAAGGGCGGTCGCACGTCTTCGGCGGTACGCGACCCGGTCCCACGGCCAACATGCGACTGACCGATCCGAGCCTTTATCGCAAACTTTTCTTCAATCCAGAACTGCATGCGGGCGAAGCCTACATGGACGGCCGCATGACCTTCCCGGAAACGGGGCTACGCGCCTTTCTGACGCTCTTCTCGGTCAACCGTCTCGCGCTCAGTTCGCAGCCCGTGCAGCAGGTGCTGCGCCGCATCTCGCGTGGGCTCAAGCGCTTCCAGCAGGCCAATCCGATCGGCAAGGCGCAGCAGAACGTCGCCCACCACTACGACCTGGGCAATCCGTTCTACGAGTTGTTCCTGGATCGCGAGCTGTTCTACTCGTGCGCGTACTTCCGCACCGACGACGAGACGCTCGAGGCCGCGCAGCGCAACAAGTGCCGTCTCATCGCGGCAAAGCTCAACTTGAAGCCGGGCATGAAGGTGCTCGACATCGGCTCGGGTTGGGGCGGGCTCGCACGGTATCTCGCGCAGATCGCCGATGTCGAAGTGTTGGGCGTGACGCTGTCGAAGGAGCAGTTTGCGCTGGCGGTCGAACGCACCACAGTGGCAGGGCTCACAGATCGCGTAACGTTCGAGCTTCAGGACTACCGCCAGCTCACGACCAAGTTCGACCGCATCGTCTCAGTCGGTATGTTCGAGCATGTCGGCGTCGGTCACTACGGCGAGTTCTTCGCCAAGGTGAACGACCTGCTCACCGACGATGGTGTGATGCTGCTCCATTCGATCGGAAAGATGAGCCCTCCCGGCACCGCCAGTCCATGGCTGCGCAAATACATCTTTCCTGGCGCCTACTCGCCAGCGCTGTCCGAGGTCTTCCCCGTGGTCGAGGCCAACAGCCTGTGGGTGACGGATGTCGAATTTCTGCGCGTGCACTACGCGACGACGCTGCGGCACTGGTACGAGCGCTTCGAGGCCAACCGCGCCAAGGTCGCGGCGATGTACGACGAGCGCTTCTGCCGCATGTGGGAGTTCTATCTGGTCAGCGCGGAGATGATGTTCCGCACGGGCTCGCAGGAAGTCTTCCACATGCAACTGGGGAAGAAACGCGACGCGGTGCCGATCACGCGCGACTATGCCGTCGACGTGCAGCGCGCGTTTGAGCGCCTCGAACAGGAACGCGGATTTTAGCTAGGCGTCGTTGTTGGGTGCTGGCTTGCGCCGGGATCGCTCGCGCTTTGCGACGTTGCCGAGTTTGCCGGCGGTGGCGTCGAGTTTGCGCTGCGCCGCGTTGAAGGCGTCTCGCAGTGCAATGAAAACGTCGGCGTTGTCCGCCTCGTTGTCGATGACGATCGGTCGCTTGCCGGGCATGCCGAGGTCGATCGTTACGTTGAACATCTTGGCTCGCGCGTCCGTGCGGTTCGGTGACGAGATCACGACGCGTGCGTGCGTGAAGCGATCGAAATGCCCATGCAGGCGCGCGAATTTCTCCTGTATCCGGGCCTCGACAGCATCGCTCTTGTCGATTCCATGGAAGGAGATCTCGAGAGGGATCGTCATGCGGGAACCACCTTTCTGCTGGGTTGGCGGACGGCACTTTATTAGACGTGGGAGTCGCGTGAAGCTGGATCAAGGGGGGACCACTGCCTTAGTGTGACCCCAGTCTCGCCTGGATGGTTTCCAGCCTGATATCGGGGGCGCACATGAGCGGCGTATTTCTTGTCACGGGCGGTTCTCGCGGCATCGGCGCGGCGGCGGCAAGACTCGCAGCCGAGCGTGGCTATGACGTGGCGCTGACCTATATCTGCCGTAAGGACGCCGCCGATGCCATGGTCGCTGACATCCAGCGCATGGGGCGGCGCGCACTCGCGGTTCAATGCGACGTTGCCGATCCGGTTGCGATCGCGAACGCGTTCGATGCCGTGCAGCGCGCGTTCGGGCGGCTCGACGCGTTCTTCAACAATGCCGGCATCCTGTGGCCGCACTCGCGCTTCGTGGACATCACCGCGGAACAATTGTCGCGCACGATTGCCGTCAATCTGAGCGGGCCCTTCCACGCCAACCAACACGCCATCCGTCGTATGTCGACACGCTTCGGCGGCAAGGGTGGAGCGATCGTGAACATGTCGTCGATGGCCGCAAAGCTCGGCGGTGCTTTCGAGTGTGTCGACTACGCGGTGTCGAAAGGCGGCATCGAGAGCATGACGATCGGTCTCGCGAAGGAGCACGCAGCGGAAGGCGTGCGCGTCAACGGCGTGCGCCCCGGCATCATCGAGACCGACATCCACGCGAGTGCCGGCGATCCGGGGCGCGTCGCGCGCATCGCATCGAGCGTGCCGATCGGGCGCGGTGGCAGCGCTCAGGAAGTCGCCGAGACGGTGCTGTGGCTGTGCTCGCCACAGGCATCCTACGTGACGGGCGTCACGATCGATGTCGCCGGGGGACGCGGTATCTGAAGCACGCGTGACCTTCGCGTCACGCGCTCCCGCAGAAGCCGTGTGCCTTCACGACGCGCTTGTCGGAGGCTGGGAATTTCGCCAGCCGATCCACCGGGCGCACTGGCCGCTTGACCAGTTCGCCGCCGCAATTCGGGCAGCGCCCGCCCGGCAATCGTTCGCTCGCGCAGTCGGCGCAGAACGTGCACTCGAACGAGCAAATCACGGCGTCCGCGGCATCTGCCGGCAGATCCTTGTCGCAACACTCGCAGTTTGGTTTCAAGGTCAGCATCACCGGCCTCCGTTTTTGCGAGCCTCAGAAGAACGCCTGCAGTCCCGTCTGTGCGCGACCGAGGATCAGCGCGTGGACGTCGTGCGCGCCCTCGTAGGTGTTGACGGTCTCGAGGTTCGCCGAGTGACGCATCACATGGTACTCGATCTGGATGCCGTTGCCGCCGTGCATATCACGCGCGACGCGGGCAATGTCGAGCGCCTTGCCGCAGTTGTTGCGCTTGATGATCGAGATCGCTTCTGGCGCGAGGCGCCCTTCGTCGAACAGGCGGCCGGCGCGCAGCGCGACGTGCAATCCGAGCGTGATTTCAGTCTGCATGTCGGCAAGCTTCTTCTGGACAAGCTGCGTCGCCGCGAGCGGACGACCGAACTGCTTCCTGTCGAGTGTGTACTGACGCGCGCGGTGCCAGCAATCCTCGGCCGCGCCCATGGCGCCCCACGCGATGCCGTAGCGCGCGCGGTTGAGGCAGCCGAACGGGCCTTTGAGGCCGGAGACATTCGGCAGCATCGCGCTCTCCGGCACGACGACGCCGTCCATCACGACTTCCCCGGTAATCGAGCAGCGCAAGCTCAGCTTGCCTCCGATCTTCGGCGCCGAGAGGCCCTTCATGCCTTTTTCGAGAATGAACCCGCGGATCTCGTCATTGTGCTCAGCCGACTTCGCCCACACGACGAACACATCAGCGATCGGCGCGTTCGAAATCCATGTCTTCGAGCCGGTGAGGCGATAGCCGTCTGCGACTTTCTCGGCGCGCGTTTTCATTCCGCCGGGATCGGAGCCGGCGTCCGGTTCGGTCAGACCGAAGCAGCCGACGTACTCGCCCGACGCGAGCTTCGGCAGATACTTCATCCGCTGCTCTTCCGAGCCGTAGGCGTAGATCGGGTGCATCACGAGCGACGACTGCACCGAATTCATCGAGCGGTAGCCGGAATCGACACGCTCCACTTCGCGCGCGACGAGGCCGTACGACACATAGTTGGCGCCCGCGCAGCCGTACTTCTCCGGAATTGTAATGCCGAGCAGGCCGAGCGCACCCATCTCGGTGAAGATCTCGCGGTCGGTGCGCTCCTCGAGATAGGAGGAGATGACGCGCGGCGCGAGCTTCTCTTGGCAGTAGTCGCGCGCCGTGTCGCGGATCATACGCTCGTCCTCGGAAAGCTGATCCTCGAGGAGGAGGGGGTCTTCCCATTGGAAGGCGGCGCGCGAGGCTTTTGAGCTGGGGGCTTTGTCTTGCATGGCGGTGTCCTCGGCGTGCGATGGGGATGCTTCGTCGCCCTACTTTATCACTTCGATGAGATCCTTGAACTCCCTCGTGTCGCCGCGTCCGAGCCATTCGAAGGCAACCATCTCGTGTGTGACGATGTGGGCGCCAGCCTGTTCGAGCCGGCGGATCGCTACGTCGCGCACCTCGGCGACCCGCGATCCGATCGCGTCGGCGACGAGAAACACTTGCAGGCCGGCCGCGCGCAGGTCCAGGCTGGTCTGGCCGACGCAGACGTGCGCTTCCATGCCGGCGACCACGACCTGGTCCCGTCCGTCGCCTCGAAAACCTTCGATCCGGTCGCGGATGCCGTCATCCTTCCACGACGAGAAGGAAATTTTCTCGAATCGGGGCGCTTTGCTGCCCGCTTGAGTGCCGAGTGCCGCGAGGATCGGCTCCACGGTCGGTCCCAGACCCTTGGGGTAGTGTTCGGTCAATGTCGCGGGAACGCTGAGCCGGGAGGCATAGCGGGCCAGGCGGGCGCAGTTCGCCACCACCCGGTCGCTCTCGGCCACGTGGGGCGCCAGTTTGCTCTGAATATCGATCAATAAGAGCTGACTGCGGCGGCGATCGATCAACATCCTGTGCTCCCTGCCGGTTTAGTGGCCGCGGTATGGTCGATTGCGGCTGCTCCCACCGTCACATTGTGCTTCCGGCGCCCTGCGCCCTTGAAGTAAGTCGATGCGATAATTATCTAAAATTGCGACTTCGACGTGCGGTCGCCACGATGCTTGTGGCAGGGTGGCGCAAGTCAAGAAAAAACGACGATTGGGCTTGTATCCCCACCGGGCTCCCCCTATAAGGAGCATTCGAAACACACCCAAGCGAGAGTCGACACGGCAGCAGACGGGATTTGAAAGCCCGGAGACTGCACTGTCGGCTGCCTCTACGTTTGCGGTGTCCGTTGCGGCGCGGACAGCGGGGTCTCGCGAAGACTAATCCACCCGACTGTGACAATGCCAGACCGTTTTCGGGGTGGACCTCGAGGGGTGTAGCTCAATTGGTAGAGCGTCGGTCTCCAAAACCGAAGGCTGGGGGTTCGAGACCCTCCGCCCCTGCCAATACTCCGGGCGGATCGGCTGGTGGTCACAAGGGTAACGGATTGAGCGCGAGAGACCGGAGCGGTCGGATCGCCAGGGAATGTCAGGGAATTGGAGCTGATGGCGCGAGCGAATCCCTTCGAGTTTCTTCAGCAGGTACGCCAGGAAACCGCCAAGGTCACTTGGCCGGCCTGGAAGGAAGTGTGGATAACCACCGCCATGGTTCTGGTCATGGTGACCCTCGCATCGATCTTTTTCATGATTGTCGATCAGGGGCTTGGTTGGCTCGTGAGGCTCGTGCTGAGCGTGTTCCGCTGACGGTGGACCGATCGGTCGCACCGGCGCGTGTGGGTAGTTGACAGCAGGGCAGCATGGCGAAGCGGTGGTACATTGTTCACGCCTACTCGAACTTCGAGAAGAAGGTCGCGGAGGCCATTAAGGAGCGGGCGAAGGCAGCGGGTCTCGAACACTTGTTCGAGGAAGTGCTCGTTCCGTCCGAAGACATCATCGAGATGCGCCGCGGGCGCAAGGTCCACTCGGAACGCAAGCTCTTCCCGAGCTACGTACTCGTGAAGATGGATATGACCGATGCTGCGTTCCTGCTGATCAAGAACACGCCGAAGGTCACTGGGTTCCTCGGGGCCGACAACAAGGCGGTGCCGATCTCCGAAGCTGAGGCCATGCGCATCCTCAATCAGGTCAAGGAAGGCGTCGAGCGGCCGAAGCCGACGGTGACCTTCGAGATCGGCGAGCAGGTCAAGGTGGCCGATGGGCCATTCGCGAGCTTCAGCGGTCTCGTTGAAGAAGTCGACGAGGAGCGGTCCCGCCTCAAGGTGGCGGTGTCGATCTTCGGGCGCCCAACTCCGGTGGAGTTGGAGTTTACCCAAGTCGAGAAGGTGGGCTAACGCCGGCGCCGAACGACCGGTGAACGAAAGTGGGTCGCCCCCGACGGGAGCGACAAAGCTGCAAGAGGCATAGACGACGAACAGGCACGAGGCGGACATTCGTTTGGCAAGAAAAGGCCAAGGGAGAGCGCATCGTGTTCGTGCGGGAGGGCTGGAGCCGGCCCGATTGACCGCTAACCCTGGGGAGCCGTGCTCCCTGGTTTTGAGCACAGGGGAAAGAGGACGTAGATGGCAAAGAAGATAGACGGTTACATCAATCTGCAGGTGAAGGCCGGACAGGCCAACCCTGCGCCGCCGATCGGGCCCGCGCTCGGTCAGCGTGGCGTGAACATCATGGAGTTCTGCAAGTCCTTCAACGCCAAGACGAAGGACATGGAGCAGGGTACGCCGATCCCGGTCAAGATCACGGTCTTCTCCGATCGTTCGTTCACCTTCGAGATGAAGACGCCGCCGGCGTCGCACTTCCTCAAGAAGGCAGCGGGCGTCGAGTCGGGTTCGAAGGAAACCGGCCGCACTGTCGCAGGTACCGTGACGATGGCTCAGGTGCGCGACATCGCCAAGATCAAGTTGAAAGACCTCAATACGGACGACATGGACGCAGCGGCGAAGATCATCGCCGGCTCCGCGCGTTCGATGGGTCTTCGGGTGACGGAGTAACGGCGATGGCAGCACTAGGCAAAGATAGCATCAAGGCGACGCGGGAAGCCGGCGGCAAGCGATTGGCTTCGCTGCGGACGACTGTGGACCGCAACAAGTCGTACATGATCGACGAAGCGATCAAGCTCGTGAAGTCGAACGCCAAGGCGAAGTTCGACGAGACCGTCGAGATCGCGATGAACCTCGGCGTCGATCCTCGCCATGCCGACCAGACGGTGCGCGGCGTCTGCAACCTGCCGAACGGCTCTGGTCGTACGCTGCGGGTCGCCGTGTTCGCGCGTGGCCCGAAAGCCGAAGAGGCGAAGGCCGCCGGTGCCGATGTCGTCGGTGCCGAGGATCTCGTCGAGCAGGTCAACAAGGGCGTGATCAATTTCGATCGCTGCATCGCGACGCCGGACATGATGGGTCTCGTCGGCCGCCTCGGCAAGGTACTTGGCCCCCGCGGCCTGATGCCGAACCCGCGCGTTGGCACCGTGACCATGGACGTTGCCTCTGCCGTGCGCGGCGCCAAGGGCGGCTCGGTCGAATTCCGCGTCGAGAAGTCCGGCATCATCCATGCCGGCGTCGGCAAGGCGAGCTTCACCGAGCAGGCGCTCGTCGAGAACGTGAAAGCGTTCGTCGACGCGGTCGTCAAGGCGCGGCCGCCGGGTGCCAAGGGCACCTATCTGAAGCGGGTCGCCGTCACCTCGTCCCAAGGACCGGGCGTAAAAGTCGAGCCGACAAGTGTGACCAGCGGCCCGGCGCCGACCTGATCGTACTCCGCGTGATTTGACTTCTGCGACCCGTCTATTTGGCCGGGGCGCGGATCGAAATACCGGATCGCAAGATCCGGCGTAGGAGAGAAGGCTTAGGCCCTTTCTCCGACCTGTCCGAGACTGCTGGTGGCGGCGCAAGCCGCCTTAAGCCAACCGGGCCAGCATGAGACGGGAGACGACCGGAAGCATTCGCCCGCAAGGGCGCACCCGATCCGCAAGGTGAGGGCCGGTTCGAACCTCTTGGGAAGCGCCGTGCCGTCGGTTTCGACGCGCGGGCGGACAGGAACCGCAGCGTCGCCGCAGGGCAGGACGGAAACGTCCCGCTCTCCCGGCGGCAAGGTGCAACCCGCAATCCCGCCCGCGAGGGCGTGGTTGCAAGATGGAGTGTAGCCAGGTGGACAGAGCTGCCAAGCAAGAGCTCGTGACGACGCTCCACGACGTGTTCAAGGACACGGGCGTGGTCGTCGTTGCCCACTATGCCGGCATGACCGTCGCCCAGATGACCGAATTCCGCAAGCGCATGAAAGAAGCGGGCGGAGCGGTCAAGGTGGCGAAGAATACGCTGGCAGTCCTGGCGCTGAAGGAGACTGACTCGGAAGGCATATCGAATTTGTTCAAGGGGCAAACGTGCATTGCCTACTCGACCGATCCGATGGCCGCCGCGAGGATTGCCGTCAAGTATAGCCGGGAAAACGACAAACTCGTGATCCTCGGCGGCGCGATGGGCAAAACCGTCCTCGACTCCGCAAGCGTCAAGGCACTCGCAGACCTACCCTCGCTCGACGAGCTGAGGGCGAAGCTGATCGGCCTCCTCAACGCGCCGGCGACCAAAATCGCCCGCACGATCATGGAGCCGGGAGCCAAGCTCGCGCGCGTCGTTCAGGCGAAAGCCGGCAAGGAAGAAGCTGCGTGACATGTGGCGCGGCGCTGGTCGCCGCGAGCGAAGAACATCACAACCTGGACCGCTGAGCGGTTCGAACCGATCAAGGAACAACTGAAATGACCGATCTCGCAAAAATCGTTGATGACCTCTCGAAGCTGACCGTCCTCGAGGCGGCTGACCTCGCGAAGATGCTCGAAGAGAAGTGGGGCGTTTCCGCCGCCGCTGCCGTCGCTGTCGCGGCGCCGGCCGCTGCCGCCGCTGCTGTCGAAGAGCAGACCGAGTTCACCGTCATCCTGAAGGCGGCGGGCGAAAAGAAGATCAACGTCATCAAGGAAGTCCGCGCCATCACCGGTCTCGGCCTCAAGGAAGCCAAGGACCTCGTCGAGGCCGGCGGCAAGGCCGTCAAGGAAGGCGTGACGAAGGACGAGGCTGCCAAGCTGAAGAAGCAGCTCGAAGACCAGGGCGCCCAGGTCGAAGTGAAGTAAGGCGCGCCATTGACGTGACTGGGCCGGCTTCATCCGAAGCCGGCCTGGGCACCTCCCCCGAGGGTCCGCGCGAGCGCAGTGAGGGACCCTCCGGCGAGTTGCTCGAGGATCGGTCGCCATCGACCGGTCCATGACGACCGAAGACACACACGGGATGCTTTGATGGGTGGCCAGCGCCCATCGGCATCCGCGACGCGAAGAGGAGCACACATGGCTGATACGTTCACCGGCCGTCGGCGGATGAGAAGGCAGTTCGGTTCGATCGCCGAAGTGGCGGAGATGCCGAACCTGATCGAGGTGCAGAAGAGCTCCTACGACGACTTCCTGATGGTCAAGGAGCCTGAAGGCGGTCGCGCGGACACCGGGTTGCAGTCGGTGTTCAAGTCGGTTTTCCCGATCTCTGATTTCTCGGGCAAGGCGACGCTCGAGTTCGTGCGCTACGATTTCGATGCGCCGAAGTTCGACGTCGACGAATGCCAGCAGCGCGACATGACGTTCGCGGCTCCGCTGCGCGTAAAACTGCGCCTGATCGTATTCGACATCAACGAAGAAACCGGCTCGCGCTCGATCAAGGGCGTCAAGGAGCAGGACGTCTACATGGGCGACATGCCGTTCATGACCCAGAACGGCACGTTCGTCATCAACGGCACCGAGCGCGTGATCGTCTCGCAGATGCACCGTTCTCCGGGCGTCTTCTTCGATCACGACCGTGGCCGCACGCATGCGTCCGGCAAGCTGTTGTTCGCGGCCCGCATCATTCCCTATCGCGGTTCCTGGCTCGACTTCGAGTTCGATGCCAAGGACGTGGTGTTCGTGCGCATCGACCGTCGGCGCAAGCTGCCGGTGACGACGCTGCTGTACGCGCTCGGCCTCAACGACGAGCAGATCCTCGGCACGTTCTACGGCTCGATCCTTATCCGCCACACCAAGAAGGGATGGACGATGCCGTTCATCCCCGAGAAGATGCGTGGCGTCACTCCGGCGGCCGACATCGTCGACGCCAAGTCGGGTGAAGTCGTCGCCAAGATGGGCGAGAAGATCTCGGTGCGCCGTGCGCGCGAGATTTCGGTCAGCGGCGTCAAGGAAGTGCTGGTCGCGGCGGAGGATCTCGTCGGCAAATACCTCGCCGAGGACATCGTCGATCTCGGCACCGGCCAGATCTACGGCGAAGCAGCCAACGAACTCGACGAGAAGCTTCTCGACCGGCTCACCGAAGCCGGCGTCAATGAATTCGCGGTTCTGGACATCGACCACGTCACCGTCGGCGATCACATCCGTCTGACGCTGAAGGTCGACAAGAACGCCAACCGCGAGGAAGCGCTGCTCGACATCTATCGCGTCATGCGCCCCGGCGAACCGCCGACCATCGACGCCGCCGAGACGCTGTTCCACGGCCTGATGTTCGACTCCGAGCGCTACGATCTCTCGGCCGTCGGCCGCGTGAAGATGAATATGCGCCTGGGTGACATCAAGGACTTCGAGCCGGCCGAGGATACGGTGCGCGTCCTTCGTCCGCAGGACATCCTGTCGGTGGTGCGTACGCTCGTCGATCTGCGCGACGGCAAGGGCGAAATCGACGACATCGACCATCTTGGCAACCGGCGCGTGCGCTCGGTCGGCGAACTGATGGAGAACCAGTATCGCATCGGCCTCCTGCGCATGGAGCGCGCGATCAAGGAGCGCATGAGCTCGGTCGACATCGACACGGTCATGCCTCAGGACCTGATCAACGCCAAGCCGGCGGCGGCGGCGGTGCGCGAGTTCTTCGGCTCGTCGCAGCTTTCGCAGTTCATGGACCAGACCAACCCGCTCTCCGAGATCACGCACAAGCGGCGCCTCTCGGCGCTCGGCCCAGGCGGTCTGACGCGTGAGCGTGCGGGCTTCGAAGTCCGCGACGTTCATCCGACGCACTATGGTCGCATCTGCCCGATCGAGACGCCGGAAGGCCCGAACATCGGTCTGATCAACAGCCTTGCGACGTTCGCGCGCGTCAACAAATACGGTTTCATCGAGAGTCCGTACCGGCGCGTCCGCGACCATCAGGTGACCGACGAGGTGATCTATCTTTCCGCGATGGAGGAGATGCGCCATCACGTCGCCCAGGCCAACGCCGAGATCGACGCCAAGGGTCGCCTCACGGGCGACCTCATCACCTGCCGCTTCAACGGTGACGTGGTGCTGGTGAGCGCCGACAAGGTTGACTACATCGACGTGAGCCCGAAGCAGCTCGTGTCCGTTGCCGCGGCGCTGATCCCGTTCCTCGAGAACGACGACGCCAACCGCGCGCTCATGGGCTCGAACATGCAGCGTCAGGCCGTGCCGCTGATCCGCGCCGAGGCGCCGCTCGTCGGCACCGGCATGGAAGAGGTCGTCGCCCGCGATTCGGGTGCCGCGATCGCTGCGCGCCGTACAGGTGTCGTCGATCAGGTCGATGCAACCCGTATCGTCATCCGCGCGACCGAGGAACTCGATCCTTCGAAGCCGGGCGTCGACATCTATCGTCTGCGCAAGTTCCAGCGCTCGAACCAGAACACCTGCATCAACCAGCGGCCGCTCGTGACCGTGGGTGATCAAGTGACCGCCGGTGAGATCGTTGCCGATGGTCCGTCGACCGATCTCGGCGATCTGGCACTCGGCAAGAACGTGCTCGTCGCGTTCATGCCGTGGATGGGCTACAACTTCGAAGACAGCATCCTGCTCTCGGAGCGCGTCGTCTCGGAGGACGTGTTCACCTCGATCCACATCGAGGAATTCGAACTCAGCGCCCGCGACACGAAGCTCGGCCCCGAGGAAATCACGCGCGACATTCCGAACGTCTCGGAAGAAGCGCTGAAGAACCTCGACGAAGCCGGCATCGTCTACATCGGTGCCGAGGTCCAGCCGGGCGACATCCTCGTCGGCAAGATCACGCCGAAGGGCGAGAGCCCGATGACGCCGGAGGAGAAGTTGCTTCGCGCCATCTTCGGCGAGAAGGCATCGGACGTGCGCGATACGTCGCTGCGTCTGCCGCCGGGTGTCGCCGGAACGGTCGTCGAAGTGCGCGTCTTCAATCGGCATGGCGTCGAGAAGGACGAGCGCGCCATGGCGATCGAGCGCGAAGAGATCGAGCGTCTCGCGAAAGACCGTGACGACGAGCTTCAGATTCTCGACCGCAACGTCTATGGCCGTCTGCGCGAAGCGCTGATGGGCCGCGAGGTTTCGAAGGGTCCGAAGGGTGCACGCAAAGGCACCGAGATCAACGACGAGATCCTCGGCGACATTCCCCGCAGCCAGTGGTGGGAGATCGGACTCAAGGACGAGAAGGCGATGGCCGCGGTCGAGGCGATCGGCAAGCAGTATGAGGACGCCAAGAAGAGCCTCGAGCGCCGCTTCGTCGATAAGGTCGAGAAGCTGCAGCGTGGCGACGAACTTCCGCCCGGCGTGATGAAGATGGTCAAAGTCTTCGTCGCGGTGAAGCGCAAGATCCAGCCTGGCGACAAGATGGCTGGACGCCATGGCAACAAGGGCGTCGTCTCGCGGATCGTGCCGGTCGAGGACATGCCGTTCCTCGAGGACGGCACGCATGTCGACGTCGTGCTCAATCCGCTGGGCGTGCCGTCGCGCATGAATGTCGGGCAGATCCTCGAGACGCATCTCGGCTGGGCCTGCCGCGGTCTCGGCCGTGCGATCGATGATGCGCTCGCGCAGTTCCACGCCAGCGGTGAGTCGGCGGGACTGCGCAAGCAGCTGACGTCGATTTACGGCGAAAGTACTGGCCTCGGGAAAATGAACGACGGCGAACTCGAGCTCGTCGGCCAGCAGCTCAAGCGCGGCGTGCCGATCGCGACTCCTGTGTTCGATGGAGCTCGCGAGCCGGACATCGTCGAGATGCTGAAGAAAGCAGGCTTCGACACGTCGGGCCAGGTGACGCTCAGGGACGGCCGGACCGGCGATACGTTCGATCGCAAAGTCACTGTCGGCTACAAGTACGTCCTCAAGCTGCACCATCTTGTCGACGACAAGATCCATGCTCGTTCGATTGGACCGTACAGCCTCGTGACGCAACAGCCGCTCGGCGGTAAGGCGCAGTTCGGTGGCCAGCGCTTCGGCGAAATGGAGGTGTGGGCGCTCGAAGCGTACGGCGCCGCCTACACGCTGCAGGAAATGCTGACCGTCAAGTCGGACGACGTCGCGGGTCGCACCAAGGCCTACGAATCGATCGTGCGCGGCGACGACGCCTTCGAGGCGGGCATTCCCGAGAGCTTCAACGTGCTCGTCAAGGAAATGCGCGCGCTCGGTCTCAACGTGGAGCTGGTCAACAGCGAAGTGGCCGGTCGCGTCGAGAGCGAGGCGCCCGCAGAGCCGAGTGCCCAGCCGCAGCTGCCGTCAGCGGCCGAATGATGTGATGACGTCGCCGTCCGCGCGATGCGGATGGCGACGATTTCAGCCGGCTCGATCGAGCTGAGCCGAAAGACGAGATCGCGCGCACATGAATGGATCGCGTGCGCGTTGACGACCCTGATCCGATCTTCTGGGACGGCCCGCCCCGACGTCCCGAACGAGGAGAGATGCGATGAACGAGATTCCGAACATCTTCAAGCCGCAGGTCCAGGTTCCGGCCTTCGATCAGATCCGCATCTCGATCGCGAGCCCGAAGGACATCCATTCCTGGTCGTTCGGCGAGATCAAGAAGCCCGAGACGATCAATTACCGCACCTTCAAGCCGGAGCGGGACGGACTGTTTTGCGCGCGCATTTTCGGACCGATCAAGGACTACGAGTGCTTGTGCGGCAAGTACAAGCGCATGAAGTACAAGGGCCTGATCTGCGAAAAGTGCGGCGTCGAAGTCACGCTCGCCAAGGTCCGCCGCGAGCGCATGGGCCACATCGAGCTCGCCGCTCCGGTCGCGCACATCTGGTTCCTGAAGTCGCTGCCGTCGCGCATCGGTCTGCTGCTCGACATGACGCTCAAGGATCTCGAGCGCGTTCTCTATTTCGAGAGCTACATCGTCATCGAGCCGGGCGTGTCGCCGTTCAAGGAGAAGCAGCTCCTGAATGAAGACCAGTACAACGCCGCGATCGAAGAGCATGGCGCGGACAGCTTCACGGCCGGTATCGGCGCCGAGGCGATCCGCGAGATCCTGACGTCGATGGATCTGCTCAAGATCAAGGACGAGATCCGGCAGGAGATCGCGGAAGCAACCACCGAGCTGAAGCCGAAGAAGCTCGCCAAGCGGCTCAAGGTCATCGAGGCGTTCATCGAGAGCGGCAACCGCCCCGAGTGGATGATCCTCACTGTCGTGCCGGTGATCCCGCCCGAGTTGCGCCCGCTGGTGCCGCTCGATGGTGGTCGCTTCGCCACGTCCGATCTCAACGATCTCTACCGCCGCGTCATCAACCGCAACAACCGCCTCAAGCGGCTGATCGAGCTGCGCGCGCCGGACATCATCATCCGCAACGAGAAGCGCATGCTTCAGGAAGCGGTCGATGCGCTGTTCGACAACGGCCGTCGTGGTCGCGTCATCACGGGCGCCAACAAGCGTCCGCTGAAGTCGCTCGCCGACATGCTGAAGGGCAAGCAAGGCCGGTTCCGTCAGAACCTGCTCGGCAAGCGCGTCGACTATTCGGGCCGCTCGGTGATCGTCGTTGGGCCGGAGCTCAAGCTGCACCAGTGCGGCTTGCCGAAGAAGATGGCGCTCGAGCTGTTCAAGCCGTTCATCTATGCGCGTCTCCAGGCTCTCGGCCAGGCAGCGACCGTGAAGCAGGCGAAGAAGCTCGTCGAGAAGGAGAAGGGCGAAGTCTGGGATGTGCTCGACGAAGTCATTCGCGAGCACCCGGTCATGCTCAATCGCGCGCCGACGCTGCATCGCCTCGGCATTCAGGCGTTCGAGCCGGTGCTGATCGAAGGCAAGGCGATCCAGCTTCATCCGCTGGTTTGCGCGGCCTTCAATGCCGACTTCGACGGCGACCAGATGGCCGTGCACGTTCCGCTGTCGCTCGAGGCGCAACTCGAAGCGCGCGTCCTCATGATGTCGACGAACAACATTCTGCATCCGGCGAACGGCTCGCCGATCATCGTCCCGAGTCAGGACATCGTGCTCGGGCTCTACTACGTCTCGATCATGAGCGACAAGGAGCCGGGCGAAGGAATGCTGCTCGGGTCGGTCGGCGAAGCTCGCCACGCGCTCGACGCCGGCGTCGTCACCCTGCACGCCAAGGTGCGCGGGCGCGTCACTTCGACCGACGCGGACGGCAAGGAGTTCACGGAGATCGTGGAAACGACTCCTGGCCGAATGCTGCTCGGCGAGCTGTTGCCGCGACGCAAGGGTGTGCGCTTCAACCTGGTCAATCAGCTCCTGACCAAGAAGGCGATCTCCGGTCTGATCGACGCCGTCTACCGTAACTGCGGTCAGAAGGACACGGTCATTTTCTGCGATCGCATCATGGGTCTCGGCTTCTACCACGCGTTCAAGGCCGGCATCTCGTTCGGCAAGGACGACATGGTCATCCCCGAAACCAAAGGCGAGATCGTCGAGTCGACGAGGGCCGAGGTGCGCGACTTCGAGCAGCAGTATCAGGACGGCCTGATCACCCAGCTCGAGAAATACAACAAGGTGGTCGACGCCTGGTCGAAGTGCACCGATCGCATCGCCAAGGAAATGATGGACCGCATTTCGACAGCCAAGGTCGATCCGAAGACGGGTCGGCAGGTGTCTGTCAACTCGGTCTACATGATGAGCCACTCGGGTGCGCGTGGTTCGCCGACGCAGATGAAGCAGCTCGCGGGTATGCGCGGCCTGATGACCAAGCCGTCAGGTGAGATCATCGAGACGCCGATCATCTCGAACTTCAAGGAAGGCCTGTCCGTGCTCGAGTACTTCAACTCGACGCACGGTGCCCGCAAGGGTCTCGCGGATACGGCGCTGAAGACGGCCAACTCGGGTTATCTGACGCGTCGTCTCGTCGACGTGGCGCAGGACTGCATCATCACCGAGGAAGACTGCGGTACCGACTTCGGCATCAGCGTCCAGGCGGTTGTCGACTCGGGCGAAGTCATCGTCCCGCTGTCGGCGCGCGTGCTTGGCCGTACCGCGGCCGAGGACGTGCTCGATCCCGCGACCAAAGCCATCATCATTCCGTCGGGAACGCTGATGGAAGAGCGCGAGGTCGAACTGGTCGACAAGGCTCAGGTGCAGGAAGTGCGGATTCGCTCCGTGCTGACGTGCGAGTCCGAGATCGGGTGCTGCGCCAAGTGCTACGGGCGTGACCTCGCACGCGGTACGCCGGTCAATATCGGCGAGGCGGTCGGTGTCATCGCCGCTCAGTCGATCGGCGAACCGGGCACGCAGCTTACGATGCGTACGTTCCACATCGGCGGCGTCGCGCAGACGGTCGACCAGTCGTTCATCGAGTCGAACTTCAACGGCACGGTGCAGATCAAGAACCGCCACCTCCAGCGCGACGGCCAGAACCGCCTCATCGCAATGGGACGCGTGACGGCGATCGTCATCTTCGATCAGGGCGGCAAGGAACTGGCGACCCACAAGGTGCCGTACGGCGCTCGCCTCCATGTCGATGAAGGCGACACCGTGAAGCGCGGCACGCGTCTCGCGCAGTGGGATCCGTACACCCGACCGATCCTCAGCGAGACCGACGGCTTCGTCGATTTCGAGGGCCTGGTCGAGGGCGTCTCGGTGAACGAGCAGACCGACGAGGTCAAGGGCACCACGAACCGGGTCATCATGGACTGGCGGGCGAGCCCGCGCGGGGCGGATCTGAAGCCGGCGGTGGTCATCAAGGACACCAAGGGCGGCAAGAACGTCAAGCTCACGCGTGGTGGCGATGCTCGCGCGCTGCTGCCGGTCGACTCGGTCTTGTCGGTCGATCGCAACGTGAAGGTCAGTGCGGGTGACGTGCTTGCCCGTATCCCGATCGCGTCCGCCAAGTCGGGCGACATCACCGGTGGTCTGCCGCGCGTCGCCGAGTTGTTCGAGGCCCGGCGACCGAAGGATCACGCGATCATCGCCGAGATCTCGGGGACGGTCGAGTTCGGCAAGGACTACAAGAACAAGCAGCGCATCGGCATCCGGCCCGATGAAAAGGACGCGCCACTGGTCGAGTATCTGATCCCGCGTGGCAAGTCGCTCGCGGTTCAGCATGGCGATCGCGTGGAGAAGGGTGACTTCGTCTATGACGGCCATCCCGCTCCGCACGACATTCTTGCGATCAAGGGCGTCGAGGAACTTGCGCGCTACCTGATCAAGGAAGTGCAGGACGTGTACCGTCTGCAGGGCGTGACGATCAACGACAAGCACATCGAGGTGATCGTTCGCCAGATGCTGCAGAAGATCGAGATCGAAGACGCCGGGGACAGCCTGCATCTGCTCAAGGGCGAGCAGATCGACAAGACGGAGATGGATGAGGAAAACATCCGTCTCCAGAAGGAAGGCAAGCGTCCAGTGTCGGGCAAGCCGGTCCTCCTTGGGATCACGAAGGCCTCGCTGCAGACGAACAGCTTCATCTCGGCGGCATCGTTCCAGGAAACGACGCGCGTTCTGACCGAAGCGGCCGTCAACGGCAAGGTCGACATGCTCGAAGGCCTCAAGGAGAACGTCATCGTCGGACGTCTCATCCCGGCGGGTACGGGCGGCATGCTGCGCAGCCTGCGCCGCGTCGCCGCCAAGCGGGACGAGATGATTGCCGCGGAGAAGGCGCGTGTCGCCTCTGATCGGTCGCTGGCCGGTCCGGGCGAGGCGGGTGCCGGTGCACCGGTCCGCCGCCGCCGTCGTACCACGGAGGAAGCGGCCGAATAGGCTGCGTTCCTCGCGAGGTGGATCTGAAAAGCGGAAGGTCGGGGTGCATTCTGCCCCGGCCTTCTTTTTTTGCCGATGGCGAGGAGGCAACTGTTGAAACCCCGCATTCGGCGACGCTGGCTCCAAGGCTTGGCGATTGCGACCGGGCTGGTGCTCGGGCTGATCGGCCTGCGGTTCGGCCTCGTGCCCCGTTCGGCCGCCCGCTTCTTCGGCCTCGACACGCCTGCCGCACCGGCACACGTCCACTATGTCGTTGCAGTCCGCGATCTCTGGCTGGCGCTGCTCGTGATTGCGCTAGCAGTCCTCAGGGAATGGCGCGCTCTGGCTTTATGGCTGGGACTTGCGGCACTGGCCTGCCTGGCTGACGCCGCGATCGTGCTGCAGGCCACCGGCTGGATGCGTGCCATTCTGTTCCACGTCGTATCCGGGCTGATCTGCCTGGGGCTTGCGATTGCCTGTTGGCGCGAAGCGGCCCTGCCGGAAAACCACGCTAAGTCTGATGGTGGGAAGGTCGTGTGACCGGGCGCGGCCTGTGGTATTCAACATCCCCAGATAGGACCTTTCGCCCGCAGGTGGCCGTTACGCTGCCGCGAGGGCCGAGATCATGAGGCAGGAGACATGGAACCGGTCACCAGCAAGCTGCGCCGCACACGACTGTTCGCCCAGGTTCCCGAAGCGGGGCTCGTTTCGCTGATCGAACGCCCTGGCGTAACCAGCGGAGCAGCCCGGGATCCAGTCGACGTGGCACCCGGCGATCTCGTGGTTCTGCTCGAGGGCGGACTCGCCATGAGCAGCAATGATGGCGGCGATCACCTGGCGGCGTTCAGCGTCGACGAAGGCGCGCGCGAGCCGGCGATCCTCTACACCATTCCGCGCGGCGCGAGCCTCGTGCTGACGCGGCCGTCGGTCTATCTGGTCATCGAGGGCGAGCGTCTCGACGCGCTGCTGTCGGGCGAACAGGAGCAACGCAGCCTCGCGGCGTTACAAGACGGCGTGCGCATCCGCGCTGCGTCGCTGGTGAAGGCGGACCCGTTCAAGCAGATGAGCTTCACGCACATCGTGCGCTGCGCCGAGGCTATGACGACGCATCTGATCCCAGGCGGCACAGACGTCGTGCGTGAGGGCGATCCCGGCGATTATTTCTACGTCATCGAACGCGGCAGCGCCGACATTCTGCGGACGAACGACAAAGGTGACGACGATCTGGTCGCAACGATCGAAGCCGGCGCGACGTTCGGCGAAGAGGCCTTGCTCCAGAACAGCACGCGCAATGCGACCGTGCGGATGCGTGAGGACGGTGAGCTGTTCCGGCTCGCGAAGTCCGATTTCGATCTGCTGCTGAAATCGAAGCTGCTCGGTGATATCTCGGCCGAGGCCGCCGCCGAGAAATTGCGGCAGGGCAAAGCGGATCTGATCGACTGCCGGACCGACGAGGAATGGGAGCTGTGGCGTTTGCCGAGCGCGCGTTTGATGCCGCTCGAGACGATCCGCGAGCGCACCCGCGGTCTCGATCCGAATCGTGAGTACGTTGCTTATTGCCGGACGGGTCGGCGCTCCGACGCCGCGGTGTTCCTGATGCGTCAGGCCGGATTGAAAGCCTATTCGCTCAAGGGCGGGATCACGGCATGGCCCTACGAATTCGAAGGGTTGGCGCTGGATATATAGATCCCCTCTCCCCTGCTTTACGGGAGAGGATGAGAAAAGCTATCCGCGCTGCATCGCCTCCCACAACGTGAGCGCTTGTCGCGTCTCGGCGACATCATGGACGCGTAGGATCTGAACCCCCTGCGCGGCGCCATGCAGTGTCGCCGCGATCGATCCGGCTACGCGCTCGCGGGCAATATTGATGCCCGTGAGTGTGCCGATGAATCGCTTGCGCGACGCGCCGAGCAACACGGGCACGCCGAGCCCATGAAGCACGCTGAGGCCGGCCATGAGTTCGAGATTGTGGTCGACAGTCTTGCCGAAGCCGATGCCGGGGTCGACGACCAGGCGCGTGCGATCGATCCCCGCGGCGATGCATGCGTCGATGCGGGCGGCGAGCCAATCGTAAACGTCGAGTAGGCAGTCATCGTAGTGCGGCGCTGTCTGCATCGTGCGCGGATCGCCCTGGGCGTGCATCAGGACGACTGGCGCGCCGGACTCCGCCGCGACCTCCATGCAAGCGGGTTCATAGGTTAGCGCTGCGACGTCGTTGATGATGTGGGCGCCCGCCGCCAACGCGTGGCGCATGACCTCGGCCTTGCGTGTGTCGATGGAAATCAGAGCCGTGGTTTTGCCGGCAAGCCCCTCGATGACCGGGATCACACGGCGCAATTCCTCATCGACCGTAATCGCCTGCGAGCCCGGTCGTGTCGACTCACCCCCGATGTCGAGGATGTCAGCGCCCTCGGCCGCAAGCCGCAGCGCGTGCGCGATCGCTGCGTCGGTGGAGCCGAGCAGCCCGCCATCCGAAAAGCTGTCCGGCGTGACGTTGACGATGCCCATGATGCGCGGGCGGTCGAGGGTGAGTGTGAGCAGTGGTGGGCGGGGGCGTTCGTGCCGATCTAGCAGCGCCGAGAACGCCCCCTGGAGGGCGCCGTCCGCGGCCCACGCCCGCAATCCAGCGGCAGACATGGCGTAGGAAATATCGCGCGTCGGCCCGCTGCGCGCGATCACCTGCACCGCTGCACAGGCCAGATCGCCGCGACCAGCGAGGGCGATGACGTCGCCGGGCGCGTTGGCCGGGCGGGTGTGAGCCGGCATCACGAGGCCGGTCGGGCGCAGGTAGGTGCGGAGGGTCATATCCACCAGCTAACAAAAGAATCGGGCCCCGCGAAGGGCCCGATTGATGCTTGTCTCTGGGATTGCAGCCCTCAAGTCGGCTGCGGTGCCATACCGCCATCAGGCTCCGGACGCGACGGACGGACGTGCCCGGCGACGGGAACAGCCGAGCCGGTCGGGCCTTTCGTCGAGTCGTCGTCGGTCGGCCGCACGATCTTATCGCCACGCATCACCGTGCTGCATTCGTCGCCCGAAATCGTTTCGTGCTCCATGAGCGCCTGCGCCACCGCCTCGAGTTCCTTGGTATGCGCGCCGAGCACCTCCCAGGCCTTGGCCTGGCTGGCGGTCACGATGCGCCGGATCTCTTCGTCGATCAGTTTCGCGGTCTCTTCCGACATGTTCTGGCGCTGCGTGATGGCGTGGCCGAGGAACACTTCCTGCTGATTGTCGGTGTAGCGCAGCGGGCCGAGCTTATCGCTCATGCCCCACTCGGTGACCATGCGGCGGGCGAGATCCGTCGCTTGCATGATGTCGCTGGACGCACCGGTGTTGAGGTGCTCCTTGCCATAGATGAGCTGCTCGGCGACGCGGCCGCCGAACGTCATGACGAGACGCGCCTCGCACCACTGCTTCGAGTAGCTGAGCTTGTCCCGCTCGGGCAGGCTCATAGTCACGCCGAGCGCGCGGCCGCGCGGGATGATCGTGACCTTGTGCAGCGGGTCGTTGCCCTCGACGAGGATGTTGAGGATCGCGTGCCCCGCCTCGTGATAGGCGGTCGCCAGCTTTTCCTCCTCGGTCATGGCCATCGAGCGCCGCTCGGCACCCATCATCACCTTGTCCTTGGCGTCCTCGAACTCGACCTGCGTGACCATGCGCTTGGAGCGCCGAGCCGCCAGCAGTGCCGCTTCGTTGACGAGGTTAGCGAGGTCGGCGCCGGAGAAGCCCGGGGTGCCGCGCGCGATCGTCTTCGGATCGACGTCCGGTGCCAGCGGCACCTTGCGCATGTGAACGCGCAGGATCTTCTCGCGTCCGACCACATCCGGATTGGGCACCGTGATCTGACGATCGAAGCGGCCCGGCCGCAGCAGCGCGGGATCGAGAACGTCGGGTCGGTTGGTCGCGGCGAGGATGATGATGCCCTCGTTCGCCTCGAAGCCGTCCATCTCGACGAGCAACTGGTTCAGTGTCTGTTCGCGCTCGTCGTTGCCACCGCCGAGGCCCGCGCCACGATGGCGGCCGACTGCGTCGATTTCATCGATGAAGATGATGCACGGGGCATTCTTCTTCGCTTGGTCGAACATGTCGCGGACGCGGCTCGCGCCGACGCCGACGAACATCTCGACGAAGTCGGAGCCCGAAATCGTGAAGAACGGCACGTTCGCCTCACCCGCGACGGCGCGCGCGATCAGCGTTTTACCGGTGCCCGGTGGGCCGACGAGCAGGCAGCCACGCGGAATGCGACCGCCGAGCTTCTGGAACTTCTGCGGGTCGCGGAGGAATTCGACGATTTCCTGCAGGTCGACCTTGGCCTCGTCGACGCCGGCCACGTCCTCAAACGTGACGCGGCCGTGCCGCTCGGTCAGCAGTTTCGCCTTCGACTTGCCGAACCCCATGGCGCGGCCGCCGCCGGACTGCATCTGGCGCATGAAGAAGATCCACACCGCAATCAGCAGCAGCATGGGGAACCAGGACAGCAGGACATTGAAGATCGAGGGAACGTCCTCATCCTTCGGGCGTGCCGTGATCCGCACGCCCTTTTTGTTCAGGCGCTCGACCAAGGTCGGATCTTCGGGCGAGAAGCTCGTGAACGACCGCGACTTGTCGGTGTACTGGCCGGTGACCCGATTGCCCTGAATCGTTACTTCGGAAATGTTGCCGGCGTCGACCTGGGTCAACAAATCTGTGTAGCTGATCTCATTGCCACCGCGCCGGGTCTGGCTCGGATTTGTGAACATATTGAAGAGCATAACCAAGAGAAGGGCGATGATGACCCAGATCGCCAGATTCCGGAAATGCGTATTCATCTAGACCCCTTCCTGGTGGCGCCCGACCGTCCAGCGCAGCACTTTCGCGCGCACAGATCGCTTGGCCTCGAGTGGCCCGGCGCACAACTTCTATCCCTAAGATAGGTTGGTGAACCCAACTTGCCAACAATTGGTGCACAAAAGTGGCAGTTTGATCCGCATCTTGCCGAAAAGCAGTGAATCGACTGGCCCGCCGGCCCAATTTGACGCCGGACGACGGAGCCCGCCTCCGACGCCTCAGCCTGGGGCCTGGCATGAGCTCGCCGCGACCAATCTAGGCCAGGATGTAGGTTGCGGCCGCCGCGGCGGCCAGCGTCGTTAGGAAGATCCTGACCAGGATATAGCGCCGTTTCTGCCGTGCGGCTCCAGCGTCGGCAGCCGCGTAGTCCGTGGCGGATCGCTGCCGGGGTGCCGCAGATGCCCCTGCGCCGGGCGCCAAGTGGGCCTCCACCTGCGGGTTCGGGGCAGGCATCGCGGCCGTAATCGCCTCGTCCCGTGACGCAGGCCGAGCCGGTGGCGGATCGGTTCTGTCGGCTACGGGCGCCACTTCGTCGACCGCCGCGACCGGGGTCGTCGGGATGTCCGTCCGCGGGTTGGCTTGGGTCAGCGGCAGTGAGGGGCCGTCTTCCGTCATGGCGTGAGCGCCGCGGCCAAGCACTCGGCTCACGATGACTGTCGCATTGTCCTGGCGAGGCAAGCCCCGCTCGACGACCATCTGGACCAGAAGTTCGGCGATCGCCTTGGCGCCTTTGTCGTAGGTCTGATCGATGGCGAGTGCGATTTCGGTATCGCTGAGCGTATTCAAGCCGTCGCTGGCGAGCAGAACGACGTCGCCGATCTCGAGCGCCACGTCATGCGCGGGGGTGTCGATCTCCTCGATGTCCCGGCCGGTCAACGCGGACACCAGCACCGATCGCGCGTTGAGCACCGCCTCGTCGTTGGGAGAGTATCCATGCCGGATCATGATGCCGGCCTGGGAATGGTCTGCATTGAGTTTCGACAGGCGACCATTGCGGCATACGTAGAGATGACTGTCTCCGACGCTGATCCAGCGCACGGTGCCGTTGGCGAGAATGGCTGCCACGGCGGTGCTGGCCATGCTGCGATGCCCGTCGTTGGGATCAGTGGCCTCGTGGATGCGCTTGTTGACCTCTTGGATTGCGCCATGGAGTGCCTGTCGGCGACCGCCGGGCTCATCAAAGAGGCCACCTTTAACGGCATCTTCGAATGTTTCGATCACCATCCTCGACGCGCGCGCACCGTCGGCGTGGCCGCCGAGGCCATCGGCGAGGACCAGGAGCTGCGCGCCACCCCCGCTGCCGAGCGGGGCCGACCCTGCGGCGTCCTGCTGCTCGGCGCGTGCGCCGATCGTCTCGTGCTGGGCGGTATCGAGTTCAATCATGGCGCCCGCCCCAAGACTTGAGCTGAGAAGCCGAAATCCCGACAGGTCTCATGCCGGCGCGGTAGCGATCGCGTCTCATGCGTTTGCCCCATCTTGCCGCAACGCGCCTCGCCGCATCCACATTCCGGCCGCCCCCATGCTCAGTCCCGCAAGAACAGCGAGACCAATCCCCAACAGCATCACAAACGTGTTGGCGCCGAACGGCTGCGCCGCAAGCACCCACAAGGCCAGCACCAGATGCGCCACGCAGACAATCACAACGCCACCCGCGACGAGCCTGCTTCGCGGTGCGAGCCAACTCAGCGCGGCCAAAACAATCAGTGCTGCCGACAAATAGTAGGTCGGCAGCACGAACGGTGGCAACCAGAATGCCGCTAATGCCAGCACCGCAACGGCGGCGGTATTGGGCAAATGCCCTTGGCCAAGCGGGTCCAGACCGTCACTACGCCAGTTCAGGTCGACAATGCCGGCAGCAACAAAGATGCCGAGGGACACGATAAACGCAATCGCGCTTCCCCAACTCGCGGTGTGAGCTACGCCGCCAAACCAGAAAAACCCGACCCCGCCGAGCGCCGCCGCCGCCAGCGCTAGGGCCTGAACTGCCGAAGCGAGCCCTGAGCCGGATTCCCCGCTCGGCGAAGAGGGAAATGGGGCAGCGTCCGCGAGCCGGGGTTGGGTGCGTGGCTCCTCGACTGTCCCAGTTTCGTCGCTTCTGCCGGTCGAGCGGGTGTGGCGATGCACGGCGGAAGCAAGCCCATTGCGATGCTCGTGCGCGCCGGATCGATTGTCGGACCCGCTCCCGTGCGCATGCCCCCCGTGCGCGTCTCCCATCAGCATCGGGCGCCATTCGGCGATCGTTGCGGGGCGTTCCCGCGGTTTCAGGGCGAGGCCGGCATTGACGCCATCGAGAAACGCCGGGCGATACCTGCTCAGGAGCACTGGCTCCAGGTGATCCTCGATCGGCAACGTCGTGTCGTGGAGCTGACGTTTCGAGGCTTCCTCGGGAGGCCGGCCCATCAGCGCATGGTGCATCGTTGCCGCCAACGCGTAGACGTCGCTCCAGGCTCCCTGCAGCTTGGTGTCGAGGGTGTACTGCTCGGGCGGCGAGTAGCCCGATTTCACGATTGCCCCGAGCGTATGGCTATTCTCGCGCGCGAAATGGCGGGCGGCGCCGAAGTCGATCAGTACCGGTTTGCCGTTGGGGCGGATGATGATGTTGTCGGGGGCGATGTCGCGGTGAAAGAGCTGCTGGGCGTGAATGGTATCGAGCGCCGACAGGATCGGTTCGAGCACCGCGTCGAGTTCCGATTGCGTCGGTGCCCGGCCGAGCTGCTGCAGCCAGCGCTTGAAGCTCACCCCTTCCTCGAACTCCAGCACCATGTAGGCGGTGCCGAACTGCTCGATCAGGCCGATTACCCGGACAATGTGTTCATGACGGAAGCGGCCGAGGACACGGGCCTCCTCGACAAAATAGCGTAGACCGTCCGCGAACAGATCGCGGCCCCCGGATCGCAACGGCTGGACCGTCGTCGCGCCATCGCGGTAGGCGAACTCGGCGGGGAAGTATTCCTTGATCGCGACTTCGCGATGGATGCGCAGGCTCTCGGCGAGATACGTGATGCCGAAGCCGCCCGGCCCCAGGACGCTGTCGATCCTGTATTGATCGAGGCCAGACCCCAGGATAGTATTTCTAGGAAGCGGTTGACGACTCACCTTGCTGCCCCGCGGTCGCGCCCGTTAATCAACTTTAACTTCTAAACCGCACGCCGTCACAGGTTCGGGGAATAGCACTTCCGGGCCATGCCGTCGTTGCGCTTCGCAAGACGCAGTGCAGACTTCGTGGTGCCCGGATGGCCAATGGCACTGCAATCGATCGGGGTGTTCACGTTGATTTGGTCTCTCGATTGCTTGTTTTTTCCATCCAGCGACATGATCTTGCCCGAGTTCGCCGAGTCTGGGTAGTGCTTGTCTCCGAGGCCCGTTTAGGCGCACGATAATGCTCGCCACCATGACTTTTGAAGAACTGTAAAGAGGTCGACCATGAAGCAGCCCTCACGTGACGGCAAGGGTGCCGGAGGCGGCCATCGCCGCGATATGGCCGAGGAAGAAACACGCGTCCTCGGCAATCATGACAGCGGCGGAGCGGCGACGCATCTTGCGACGCCATCACCGATCCAATCGCCGGCTGCGTCGGCTCCGCGTGCTGCGGCCGAAAGCGGACACACGCGCATCCTCGGTTACGAGACCGTGGGCTACGAGAGCACGCGTGCAGATCCGGTGGTCGGTTGGCTGGTCGTTCTCGACGGCCCCGGCAAGGGCAACTTCAGGCCGATCTTCAAGGGCAGCAATACCATCGGCCGTTCCGGCAGCCAGCGGGTTCCGATCGACTTCGGCGACGATGCGATTTCGGGCGAGAAGCAGGCGTTTCTCACCTACGACGAGCGCAAGCGGTCGTATCAACTCGTGCCCAATCTCGAGCGGCCGAACCTCGTCTATCACAACGATGCAGCGCTCACGTCCAATGTCGATCTCAAGCCGCACGATAAGGTGATGATGGGGCGTACGACGCTTCTGTTCGTGCCGTTGTGCGGACCCGACTTCGACTGGGGCGAGCTGAAGTAGGTCTCCGCGCCGTTCTACGAATTCAGTCCCTAGTGATCTCCTACCGAATGTGACGGGTCGCCGAGTGTCGGGTGGGCAGTCCAGTTCGAGTTCATGTGTTACCGGCTGGCGCGATGTGCGCCCGTCGAACTTTGAGTGTGCGCCTTGCACCAACGGACGGGCCTATTTGCTGTCCAACGACGCAGGCGATTGATTTTCTCACATTGAGCGGTTGGGGCGCGGCGTCGGATGATCGATGAACTGATGCAGATGCTGCGGGCGATGAAGCCCGCCAATATTCTCCTCATTCAAGCCTGTATCGTCATCCTCATTCCCTACCTGCTATGGCGGACGGCGCAACTCGGCAGGTGGTTCCCGCTCGGTGTCGTTCAGATTTTCTGCGGCGTGCTGCTCGGCCCGGCACTGTTCGGGGCTTTTGCGCCTGAGCTCTTTCATACCCTGTTCGGTGTCGTCAAGCAGGGCGAGAAGCTGGTCAATCGTACCGACGGTATCGCGGCGCTGGCAACCATCGCCGTCTGTCTCTTCGGCTTCCTCGCCGGCGCCGACGCCGACAAGGAACTCATCGCCAAATCCGGCCGCAGCATCGCACTCACGGGCATTGTCGGCATGCTGTTCGGCTGGGCGTTCGGCATGGCCGGCGGCGCCCTCATCTATGCCGCGATCCCCGCTTCCAAGGGCGTCAACACAAACCTATTTTCCTTTTCCCTCGCTTACGGCCTCGTGATCGCCGTTTCAGCCCTGCCCATTCTTGCGCTCATCCTGCGTGAGCTTGGGCTGACGCAACGCCGGATCGGCGCCTACTCGTTGGCCTCTGCCGGTCTTGCCGATACGATGATGTGGATTGGGCTCGCTGTCGTTCTCGCGCTCACGGGCACCGGCAGCTTGTACCGCGCGTGCGCCATCGCGCTCCTCGGCGGCGGGCTGAGCATCGGATTCGTTCTGTTCGTGGCCAATCCAATATTGGAGCGGATGATGGCGAAGGCGGCGCCCGAAAGCGCCGTCATGACCCTCGCGGCACTTTCAATTTTCGTCGCGTCGGCGATCACTTCGATCACCGAGCTGCACCCGGTTCTCGGCGCGTTCGTCGCTGGCGTCTTCCTGCCTGACAAGGTGCGCGAGATGGCGGCGCACAGCCTGGATCGGCCAACCAGCCTCGTGCTGATGCCGTTCTTCTTCCTCAATACCGGCTTGAAGACAGATTTTGCGATCGGTGACATCAACGTCTGGCTACTCTTCATCATCAGCTCGTTCCTGTGCGTGGTCGGCAAGATGGCCGGACACGGCATCGCAGCTCGAATGTCGGGTGAGCCGTGGCCGTTCGCGGCGGCGGTGGGGCTCTTCCTGCAGACCAAAGGTCTGATGGGCCTGATCGTCTGCGTCGTGTTCCTCGAGCGCGGCATCGTCTCGCCGCTGATGTTCTCCGCCGCCGTGCTCATGTGCATGTTCTCGACGGGGCTGCCGGTGCCGTTCGCGCGCGTGCTGGTCAAGCGCTACGGTGAAAGCATGGTCGAGGGCAGCACGAGTGTCGTCCCGATGGTGCGGCCGGATGAGCCTCGCGTCGCCGAAGATCCCGTGGCGCCGGACAAGCCGATCCTTGCGACGCTCGTTTTCGACAATCCCGAGTACGGTTCTGCGGTGATCACCAGTCCCCGCGTCGTGGTCGGGCGTCACAGCGGTGACGACATCCGCATCAACGACGTTCGCGTGTCGCGCCATCATGCGCTGTTGACGTTGAGCGACGGCGGCACCTTCGAACTTCACAATCAGACTGCCGATCGCTCGGCCGCCAATCCGATCGTCATCAACGGCGAGGTATTGGAACACACCGTTCTGAAGGACGGCGACAAGGTTCTGCTGGGCGGTGTCCCGTTGACCTTCCGCCTCGGTAAGGCGGCCTGAGTCGGTCGCCGCGACTTCAGATCGCGATGTTGTCGATGAGGCGCGTCTTGCCGAGCCAAGCTGCGACGAGGACGCGGCCGGCCCCGCCTGCGGGATCATATGGCTTGAGCGTCGCCGCATCGCGCACCGCGACGTAGTCGATGCTGCGGAAACCGCCCGCGGTGAGCGTGGCGGCGGCGTCGGCGCAGGCGGCGTCGACGCTGATCCCGGACTTCACGCGTTCCGCGACTTCCGCGATCACGCGATGGACGAGCGGCGCGATACGGCGCTCGTCAGCGGTAAGGTAGCGGTTGCGGCTCGACATCGCGAGCCCGTCGGCCTCGCGCATGGTCGGTGCGCCAACGATCGCGAGTGGCAAGTCGAGGTCGCGGACGATCTGGCGGATCACCGCGAGCTGCTGGAAATCCTTCTCACCGAACACCGCGATGTCCGGCGCCACCTGCAGGAATAGCTTCGCGCACACGGTCGCGACGCCGCCGAAGAAGTGCGGGCGGAAGTCGGTCTCGAGTCCTTCAGCCGCGCCTTCCGGAACAATCCGCGTCGCGAAGCCCTCCGGATACATTTCACGCACGCCGGGCGCCCATACGAGGTTGCAGTCCGCGCGCGCAAGCTGATCGCAATCGTCGTCGAAGGTGCGCGGGTACGTCGAGAAATCCTCCGTTGGCGCAAATTGCGTCGGGTTGACGAAAATCGACGTGACGACCCGGTCGCAGGTCTCGCGCGCGAGCCGCACCAGCGATATGTGCCCCTCGTGGAGCGCGCCCATCGTTGGGATCAGTGCGATCCGGCGACCTTCGCGGCGCCAGGTGCCGACGCGCGCGCGGAGGTCGGCGACGGTGGCGCTGACGGGAATGGAGGGCGTGGGCATCGATCAACTCCCGGCTGCCTGGCGTCGGTTGCCCCGGCGCTCTCATGGCGCGATCGAATGTCGGAGCGGTAGCGATAAGTCAAGACGCGCCGGTCTTTAATCGCTTAGCGGACGTTTGACGTCCGCGGCAGCAGGAACGTCAGCAGGCCTAGGGCCGGCATCCATGCGCAGATCTTGAAGACGGCGATGATGCCAATCTTGTCGGCCAGCAGTCCGAGAGCCGCTGCCGCCAGCCCGCCGAGTCCGAAGGCCAACCCATAGAACAAGCCGCCGACGAGGCCGACGCGGTGCGGCACGAGATCAATCGCATAGATGAGGATCGAGGCGAACGCGCTAGCCATGATCAGGCTGATCACGACGCTGAGGACGCCCGTCCAGAACAGGTCCGCATAGGGCAGAATGAGTGCGAACGGCAGCGCCCCGAGGATCGAGATCCAGATGATGCGGTGGCGGCCGACGCGGTCGCCGACCATGCCGCCGACGATGACGCCGAACGCGCCGACGAACAGGTAGAGGAACAACATGATCTGCGAGAGCTGCACGGTCACGCCGAACCGCTCGATCAGGTAGAACGTGTAGTACGACGTGAACGCTGCCGTGTAGGCATTCTTCGAGAACAGCAGCACGATCAAAATCGTCATCGCCAGCAGGACGTGTGCGCCAGCGGACGGCGTGGGAGTCTCTGCGGGTTGGTCCTTGGCAGCGGCCACCTGAGAGCGGCGCATTTCGGCATAACGCGTGCCGGTCCACGCCATCAGCACCATGGCGATAAGTGCCACTACCGACACCCATGCGAGACTTTGCTGGCCGCGCGGCACCACGATCAGGGCGGCGAGGAGCGGACCCATCGCATAGCCGGCGTGGCCGCCGATCTGGAAAATGCCCTGCGCAAAACCGTGCTGGCCGGCCGCTGCGTGTCGCGCCATGCGCGTCGCTTCCGGGTGGAACACCGCCGACCCGAGCCCGACCAGTCCGGCCGCGACGAGAACCGTCGCGTAGTTGGGTGCGAACGCCAGCCCGAGCAGACCGGCAAGCGTCGAGCACATGCCGGCCACCATTGCGTACGGCCATGGCCTCTTATCGGTGACGTACCCGAGCAACGGCTGCAGCAGCGATGACGTCACTTGGAACGCCAACGTGATCAAGCCGACATGCGCGAAGTCGAGCTGATACGCCTCCTTGATCAGCGGATACATCGCCGGGATCATCGACTGGATGAGGTCGTTCAACAGATGCGCGCCGCTCAGCGCGACGAGGATCGGCAGGAGCGGGCGTTGCGCGGCGTTGGCGAGGGTGGCTGTCATGGCCGGGGAGCAATGGCCGGGGCCGGCGCGCGCGTCAACTGTGAAAGGCGTGGCGCATGGGAGGGGTGGAGCCGGCGCATCGCAGGTCTGCACTGGGTCGGCTCCGAAAATGTCGACAGTGCGGCAGGGAGCGCCCTACAATTCCACTCGAGCGAGCCAGACGAAGCGGTCGTGCCGGACTCGGGCCACTGGATCATGGAAGAAAATCCGAAGGCGACGATCGAGATCGTGCGGTCGTTCCTCGATTGACCAGCGTGACCTTTAGAATCGAGAGCCGCGATTGTAGCTGCCGATGAGCTGGTTGTAGTCCCGCGTCAGGCGTGCCGGCGAGCCCTCGATCATCCAGCCGCCGCTCCCCGTGTTGAGGATCATCTTCTCGCCTTGGCTGTAAGGGGTCTTGTCACGGATGCGGCGCATCAACTGCTTGCTTGTGGTCAGGAACGATTTCGCGTCGTTGATGAAACTCGATCCGATCTTGGCGCCCTTGTTGGCCGCAGCATAGTCCTCGGTCGCCTTGACGATCGCTTCATAGCCGCTCAGCGTCTCGGTAATGGCGGCGAGATTTGTCGGCGAAGCCTCGGTCGCCCGCAACAGGCGCTTGGCGCTGATCATCACCGCTTCGATGTGGTATCGATCCTTGATGCCTTCGGTTCGTTCGATCTCGACGAGCCGCCGAGCGGCGTCGCGATCTTGCAGCACGTCGAGATCAATGCGCAGTTTCTTATCGGCCTTCGCAAATGTATCCCAGGCGGCGATCAGGCGCGGGTGCAGGGCCTTGCCCTTGGCCATCCTGTCATCCTTGTAATTTTCCTGGCTGTAGTAATCGTCCGCTTCCTTGAGCAGCGGCTCGAGCGCGGTCACCGCCTCGACATAGGCCGATGCCAGCGCCTCGAACTCGGGCTCGTGCGGGGCGAGCGCGTTCGCCTTCTCGACTTTCTTCCGGCAGTCGGAGGTGTCGTAGATCGTGTAGGTGCCGTAGATGATCCGTTCCTTGCCAGTCGGGCCGTTCTTGCTGACCCAACTGAAGTAACGGTGGCGCGAGAGATGCGACCGCTCCGAGAGGCGGTTGATGCACTCGATGGCGGCGTTGACCTTCGCCGTGAGGGCGGGGACCTCGGCAACACTGGAGCGGGCGGCTGGAGGCACCAGCAGGACGCCCAAACCGACAGCGAGTGCAAGCACACGGATGGATTTCATGGCCACGCTCCCAATATCTACCGCCCCATTGAATAGATTGTGGGCCTTATCGAAATCTTACATTCAAGTATCCGGCTTCAATTGCGGTTAATCCGCAGGCTCAGGGCAATGAATCGGTCACATACAACGTAATGCGTAAGCCGCCGTTGGCGACGGGGGCGCCTGGCGGTTTGAACGGTAGGCCGGTTGCCCTCGCGAGGGTGACTTCATTGCTGATGAGGCCGACGCGCCAGCCCGAAAATTTGGCCAGCAATGTCTCTCCCATGGCCCAGTAGAGAGCCTGAAGTTTCGATTTGTCACCGATGCGGTCGCCGAATGGTGGATTGACGATGATGAGGCCGGGCGGTCCGGGCGGCGGCAAGAGATCGCTGACGGCGTGCTGCTTGAATTCGGTGATGTCGGCGACGCCAGCACGCGCGGCATTGGCACGGCTCATCTCGATCGCGCCGGCATCGCGATCACTGCCGAAGAAGCGGAGTGCGGTCGTTACCTGAGGAGCCGCGGCGCGCATCTCAGCCCACACGGCGGCGTCATACGTCGCAAGCTGTTCGAAGGCGAAGGGCCGTTCGCGACCTGGCTTGAGGCCAGCGGCAATCTCAGCCGCCTCGATCACGAACGTGCCGGAGCCGCACATCGGATCGACGACAGGCTCGGTGCCGGTATAGCCGCATTGGCGCAGGAACAGCGCGGCCATGGTCTCGCGCATTGGCGCCTTGTTGACGGCGACCTTGAAGCCGCGCTTGTGCAGCAGTTCCCCCGACGTATCGACGCTGATCGTGCAGAGATCGTCCTCGATGCGCGCCATGATCGTCACGTCTGCGTCAGGCGCGGCGGTCGCACCCAGCTCCGCCCGGATCGCTTTCTCGATGCGCTGCGCCGCCGCGACTGAATGATAGATCTTCGAAGTTTTACATGTCGCCTCGACGCGGAACGGCACATCCGGGCGCAACACATTGCCCCACGCCACACGGCGCGCGCGCTGTTCGAGCAGATCCAGATGGGCGGCACGAAACGCATCGATCCGCGCGAGCACCTTGTTTGTGCCGCGCACTTCGAGATTGGCGCGCCAGGCATCGCGCCAGTTCCCTTTGACCGTTACGCCACCTGGGACTTGTTTCGCTGCCCTGAAGCGAAGCGCGACGACTTCATCGCGCAGCACGGCTTCGAGTCCCGGCGCCGTAGCCAGGAAAATCTCGAAATGATCGGTTGGGTTCTTTGGTGCTGAAGTGCGGGCCATGATCGGCTAGGCCATCGCCCCTTTGCGGCCGACCGTCAAGCGTTCCCTTTATTCCAGCGGCGGAAGGCGCGTGTCGAGCGACAGCACGAGGCACCAGTGCGGCTCGAACGTCGCGCCCATCGGCCAGACGTTGTCGCGATAGGCGTCGAGCAGGGCCGCCTCGTATTTCTTGAACCAGGTCTTCTGGCAAAGAACGAACTTGGTCGCAGCGAAGATCGACTCGCGATCGATGATGCAGAGCACGGTCATGTCTGAGTGCCGCTCGAGATAGGCGTGCACCGCCACCATCAGCGTCGGGTAACCGGGGTGCAGCATGTCGTCGAGGACGATGACGCCGCCCTCGCCGATCACGGCCGTCGCCAGCTCCAAGTCCTTCGTCAGCGCGATCTGGCTGTGTTCGCCATCGACGTGAATGAGGCGCACCTTCTGGCCGCCGACCTTGGCCAGCAGCTCGACGGCCGTCATTTTGTTGCTATCGGCCTTCCAGGTGATGCGCTTCTCGGCGGGAACATGGTGACGCTCGCAATTCGCTTCGAAGCGGTCGATGACTTGCGCGTTCGGCCACTCGAACACGTCGATGCCGAGCGCGCGTTCTCCGTCATGGAGCGACTTCGCCAGCGCAATGAAGAACCGGCCTTCGAACGCGCCGACTTCCGCCACGGGTCCCTTGACGCCGAGCTCCGATTGGATGCGCAGCAGCCCGCAGCAGATCGCCGCCGCGAACCGTGACGACATGCCGATCACCTTGTCGTAGCCGTCGTCGAGATAGGCGTCGACAACGGGAATGCCCGAGCAGACGGTGGCCGGAGCGGTCATTCGAGCGTTCCTCTGTGCGTTTTCTTATCGTTGTTACAACCCATACAGCGCCGCGCGCTCGGGGTCCTTGCTGGCGACGAGTTTGGCGAGGTCGACGATCACCTTCGCCTGCTTCCACGTCGCGTCGTCCTGGAACTTGCCTTCGACGATCGCGGCGCCGGTGCCATCCGGCATGGCGGCGATGATCTTGCTCGCAAATGCGACTTCACCGGGATCGGGACTGAAGACGCGCTTGGCGATATCGATCTGAGTCGGATGCAGCGACCAGGCGCCGAGGCAACCTTGCAGGAACGAATTGCGGAATTGCGATTCGCACGCCGCGAGATCGGAGAAGTCGCCGAACGGCCCGTAAAATGGCTTGATTCCGTAGCTGAGGCACGCGTCGACCATTTTCTGGACGGTGTAGTGCCAGAGGTCCTGCTGCGCGAAGGCGCGCGTACCGCCGTCCGATTTGGCATCGGCGATGACGCCGTAATCAGGATGGCCGCCGCCGACCCGCGTCGTCTTCATGCCCCGCGAGGCTGCGAGATCGGCGGGACCGAGGCTCATCCCGTGCATGCGCGACGACGCCGCCGCGATTGCCTCGACATTCTTGACGCCTTCCGCCGTTTCCAGGATCGCGTGGATGAGGATCGGCTTCTTGATGTTGCTCTTGGCTTCAAGCTGAGCGAGCAACTGATCGAGATAATGGATGTCCCACGGCCCCTCGACCTTCGGCAGCATCATCACGTCGAGCTTGTGGCCGACGGCGGGCACGATCGTCAGGATGTCGTCGAGGGCCCACGGCGAGTTGAGGCAGTTGATGCGCGTCCACAGCCCGGTGCCACCGAAGTCGTTGGCGGTCGCCATCTCGACAAAGCCGGCGCGCGCGTTCTCTTTCTGATCGGCGGGAATCGCGTCCTCGAGATTGCCGAGCACAACGTCGACCTGCGTAATGATTTCGGGGAGGCGCGCCCGGATCTTGGCGTTGTGCGGCGGGATAAAATGGATCATCCGCTCGAGCCGCACCGGGAGTTGGCGATAGGGCTCCGGCGCGCCGGTCGCGAGGGGGGCGTAATACTTTGCCGGGCTGCGGGTCACGGTCATGGTGGCTTCGTCCTCGCTCGTTGCGCGTGGTGCGGGGGTGTGCGGTCGGATCAAACCGCCGATACCTGTATTAGCGCGGCCTTCGCATCTGCGAAAGGCGAGGATCGGTGCGATTTGCCGTAACGGGAGGTATTGGGCCCCGGCTTCGAGTGAGCGCGTCAACTTTAGTCGTCGACAGTCTCGGCCACCCAGCGGGTATTCCACCACATCCACTGCTCCGGATTCGCGCGGATCCAGCCCTCGAACGTAGCGATCATGCTGATCGTCAGTGCCTTGGTATCGGCGCTGCGCGACGTTGTGCGCGGCAGCGGCAGTTGGATCATATCGATCCGAAAGCGACTGTCATTGCCCATCCGCAAGCACTGCCCGACCCACACACTGGCACCGAGGTGGCGCGCGATCATTGCCGGCACCGGCGTCACCCGCGTGTGGCGGCCAAGGAATGGCACGACCAGCCCTCGGCGTTCGTAGTGGTCGCTAACGAACCCAATCGATCCGCTCTGGCGCACGTGATCGACGAGAAGCCGCGCGGTTCGGTGCCCGCTTCCGGCTTCAGTCTCGGCGCCTTTGCCGAACAAGCCCGACGGGTAGAGCGGCTCGCGATGCCGGCGCAGCATCCGATCGAGATAGGGGTTGGAGAGTGGCCGGTAAACGCCCGCCGGTGCGCGGCCGAATGTCGTCATCGGCCATATCGCCAGCTCCCAATTGCCGAGGTGAGCCGTGACACCGACGGACGGTCCCCTCCCACTCATACGCTGGCGCCAGAGTGCCTCGTCCGTGATCGTGAATCGCGACGGCTCCGCGATCATGCGGTCGATATAGAAGGTTTCCGCGAACGTGCGGCCCATGTTGGCCCACATCGCCCGTGCGATCGCCTGGTGGTCGGCAGCGCTGCGGTCGGGGAACGCGATCGCGAGGTTTTCGAGCGCGCGCCGGTTCTGGCGCAGCCACGGGCCGACCAGACGTGACACCCCGGCGATCAATTCCACGCCGGCCCGCATCGGCAATGCACGGACCAATTGGATGGCCACCCACACCAAGCCAAACTCGAGGCGATCCTTGATATCGCGCATCGGGCTCATGGCGCGGGCAACCTGTCGCGCGGCGGGCCTTGTGGGCGCGGGTGCAGTTGGGCCTTCGGTCGGTGGGCGCAGTATTTGGTCCATGCGGCTACGACCACCGCCTGTTGGACCACATCCACTGCTCGGGAGCCTCTCTGATCCAGGCTTCGAACTCTTTCTGCATTTCGGTCGTGATCCACTTCACGTCGTCGGCTTGGCTCGCCGTTCGCGGGACTTTCAGCTCCTTGAGCACGATCGTGAACCTGCATTGATTGTCGATACGGAGGCATCGGGCCAGCCAAATGCGCGCACCGACGCGCCGCGCGATCATCGCTGGAATGACGACGGACGGCGCCAATTTGCCGAAGAACGGCACCGGCATGCCATATTTATCATAGAGATCACAGACCAATCCGAGCCGTCCGCCGCGGCGTACGAAGTCCATGATCTGGCGCGCCGTTTTCTGGCCTTCCTGGATGCCGCCGTCCACCTTGCCCTTGCCGAGCAGCCCGCCAGGATAGAGATCAGCCCTCTGTCGCCGCAAGAATGCGTCGACATAAGGATTTTTCACGGTGCGGTAGACGGCCGCGGGGTTGGCTCCGGCGATCGTCAGCGGCCAGATCGCAAGCTCCCAGTTGCCCATATGCAAGGACACGCCGATAGCCGGGCCGAGCTTGTCCTTGTAGCGCGCAAACACCTTCTGGCTGGCGATTTCGATCCGGCCAGGCTCGGAAATGAGCCGGTCGATCTGCATTGTCTCTGCCATGACGCGCCCGAGATTGCCCCACATGGCGAGTGCGATCGCCTCGCGTTCGGCGGGCGTTTTCTCAGGGAACGCAATGGCGAGATTGGCGAGCGCGCGTTTGTGGCGACGATTGCGTGGCGCGATCTTCTGCCACGCCCAGGCGGATATATTCCCGGCCGTGTCGAGCGGCATCAGCCGCACAAGAGCCACCAGCAGGCGCAGCGCTGCGTATTCGAGCCGATAGCGAAGATCGCGCAGCATCGCTTCCAAGCGTCCCGATTCCGAGATTTTACGCCAATCCGGTGCACTCAACGGCACCACGCTCGGATTGGGCTGACCCGCTGCCCCCGTCAACCCCTCGCACGCCGACGACGGTGGGTTACTTGGGTGTCATATGATGGAATTGCATGCCACTATGTCCTTGCGGACGTGGCACTAATTCTCGTGCCATCTTAGCGTCCCCGAGTACCCGCAAGGGTGCCTCTACCGCAACACTCGTGTGGGCAATTCTGCACCAATCATGACCATCCCTATCATCGATCACGCTGGCCCACTCCTTGAGCGCTATCGCATTCTGTTTTGCGACATCTGGGGGGTCGTGCACGACGGGTTGACCGCCTATCCGGGCGCGAACGATGCCCTGCCTCGCTTCCGCCGTGCGGGCGGCACCGTCGTGCTGGTGTCCAACGCGCCTCGACCAGGGCCGTCGGTTGGCCACTTGTTGGACGAGAAGAACGTCACGCGCGAAGCGTGGGACGCGATTGTCACGTCGGGCGACATCGCGCTTCGGCATATTGCCGAGGCCGGATATCGGCATCTCCATCGCATCGGTCCCGGCCGGCGCGACTCTTCATTCTTCGATGGGCTTCCGGGACCGGATACACCGATTGTTTCCGCTGACGCGATCGTCTGCACTGGCCTCAACCGCGACCGCGAGGAAAAACCCGAGGCCTATCTCCCACAGCTAGAGCAAGGGCTTGCGCGGCGCCTGCCGTTCATTTGCGCCAATCCGGATCTCGCCGTTCATGTGGGCGACGACTTGCTTCCCTGTGCTGGCGCGATTGCCGCGCTGTACGAAGAAATGGGCGGATCGGTTTTCTGGGCCGGCAAGCCCCATCAGGTGGCCTACGAGACGGCCCTGCAGCGCGCCGCCGACCTGACGGGCGGCCCGGTCGACCGGTCGAGCGTTCTAGCCATCGGCGACGCCGTCCGCACCGACATCGCGGCCGCTGCGGGCGCTGGCGTCGATGCGCTGCTGATAGCCGGCGGCCTGCACCGCGACGAGGTGATGTCGGACGGCAAGATCGACCGCGCACGGCTCGCCGACCTGCTGGCACCTCCCGCCGCGCAGCCCGTGGCGGCGATGGTACACCTCACCTGGTAAGGATGATGCCCGGAAGTGCGCTCTGCCGGGCCTTTGGGCAGATCGTACGCCTGTCGAATTGATGCACAGTCAGCGCCGGCATGGTACCAATCCATGCCTTCGCCCGTTGCTGCGGAAACCGCAGTTGCCGCGCTGAGCAGAGATTACCCTTCGATAGCCGCAGCGTTCTCAACGGAGGCGCCGCGCCAACGCGACGCGGAGTTGCCGCCGGATGCCCATCAGCAGGTTCTTCATCGATCGCCCGATCTTCGCGATCGTCATTTCGGTGTTCATTACGATCGTCGGCGCTATCGCGTATATGGCACTGCCCGTCACTCAGTTTCCTGAAATTTCCCCACCGACGATCACCGTCAGCGCCACCTATCCCGGCGCCGGAGCCCAGACCGTCGCCGACACCGTCGCAGCCGTGATCGAACAGGAGATCAACGGCGTCGACGGCATGATCTACATGTACTCCCAGTCGACGCAGCAGGGCACGCTGGCAATCACCGTCACGTTCGACATCGGCTACGACATCGACAAGGCGCAGGTGCTCGTTCAGAACCGCGTCGCGGCGGCGGAGCCACGCCTGCCGGAAGAGGTGCGCCGCTCGGGCGTGCAGGTGCGGAAGAATTCTCCCGACCTGCTGCTCGTCGTCCACATGGTGTCGCCCGACAACACGTACGATCAGGTCTACATTTCAAACTACGCCCTGCTCAACGTGCGCGACGCCCTCGCCCGCATTCCCGGCGTCGGCTCGGTCAACGCATTCGGCGCGCGCGAGTATTCGATGCGAGTCTGGCTGGACCCCGAGCGCATCGCGGCGCTCAACCTCACCGCTGAGGAGGTCCTCGCGGCGTTGCGCCAGCAGAACATCCAGGCGGCCGGTGGCTCGCTGGGTGAGCCGCCGATGCCCGGCCAGGGGGCGTTCGAGCAATCGCTGCAACTCCGCGGCCGACTGCTCGAAGCCAAGGAATTCGAAGATATTGTCGTCAAAAGCGGTACCAACGGCCGCACCGTGCGCCTCAAGGACGTCGCGCGCGTTGAACTCGGCGCGATCTCCTACAACACCTACGGCTACATGGATCGCAATCCAGCGACCGTGCTGGCGGTGACCCAGGCGCCCGGCACCGATGCGCTCAAGACGGCCAGCGACGTCAAGAAGATGATGGTCGAGCTCGCGCCAAACTTCCCGAAAGGGCTCGAGTACCGCATCATCTATAACCCGACAGAATTTATCGAGGTGTCGATCAAGGCATTGATGATGACGATCCTCGAGGCTATTGCCCTCGTCGTTCTCGTCATCATCGTGTTCCTTCAGACGTGGCGGGCGACGCTGGTCCCGCTGCTCGCAATCCCCATCTCGCTCATCGGCACGTGCGCCGTGATGCTGGCCCTCGGCTACTCGATCAATTCGCTCACCCTGTTTGGGCTCGTGCTCTCGGTCGGTATCGTCGTCGATGACGCGATCGTCGTCGTCGAGAACGTCGAGCGGCGTCTGCGTGACGGCCTGTCCCCCATGGAGGCCGCGCGCGCCACCATGGACGAAGTCGGCACGGCACTGATCGCGATTGCCCTGGTTCTGGTGGCCGTGTTCGTGCCCTCGGCCTTCGTCGGCGGTATCACCGGCGCTTTCTTCCGCCAGTTCGCCGTGACGATCGCCACCGCGACGATCATCTCGGTCTTCGTCTCGTTGACGCTGTCGCCGTCGCTCTGCGGCCGCCTGTTCAAGCCGCACAAGGATCACGACGCAGAATCGAATCACCGCAAGTCGATCGGCGAAATCGTGATGTGGCCGGTGCACAAGGGCTTCGGGTACTTCAACCGCGGTTTCGACGCTTTCGCGAACGGCTACGGTCGCTTCGTCAGAGGGCTGTCGTGGACCGCGCCGTTCATGCTGGTGATCTATGTGGGTCTGATGGCAGGCGCCGTCCTGCTCGTCATGCGCACGCCGACCGGATTCATTCCGGCGACGGACCGCGGCATCGTGATTGTCTCTCTCACGCTTCCGCCCGGGGCCTCCATCGAGCGCACCAACGAGGTCATGAAGCAAGCCAACGATATCATTCTATCGACGCCGGGCTTCAAGCATACGTCAGGATTCGTCGGCCGGTCCGGCGCTACCTTCACCAATGCGTCGAACGCGGCAGCCATGTTCAGCGTTCTGGAGGATCACGCCGAGCGTGACCGTCTCGGTCTGACCATCGACTCGATGACGGCCGACGTGCGCAAGCGCCTCGCCGTGATCCAGGATGCCCAGGCGCTCGTCTTCGTGCCGCCCGCCGTGCGCGGCATGGGGAATGCTGCCGGCTTCTCGATGCGGCTTCAGGATCGTCTCGCGCTTGGCTCGACGGCGCTGTTCAAGGCGTCCGAAGATCTGATCAACCGGGCGCGCCAGACACCCGGCATCTCGAACATCTTCACGACCTTCCAGATCTCGACGCCCCAGGTCTTCGTCGACGTCGACCGCCTCAAGGCGCAAATGCTCAACGTGCCGGTCGGTTCGATCTTCGAAGCGATGCGCATCTACATGGGCTCCGCCTACGTCAACGACTTCAACATGTTCGGCCGGCCCTATCGCCTCGTCATTCAGGCCGATGCGGACTTCCGCGCCGATCCCGCGAACGTTGCGCGGATTCGCGTGCGCAGTACCGATGGTCAGATGGTGCCGCTCGGGTCGCTCGTCACGTTCCGTGAGATTGCCGGTCCTGAGCGCGTGCCCCGCTACAATCTTTTCCCGACAGTCGAGGTGAACGGTTCGGCCGCGAGCGGCGTGTCGTCGGGGCAGGCCCTCGAAATCATGCAGAAGATTGCCGACGAGGTGCTGCCGCCAGGCATTACCTTCGAATGGACCGACCTTTCCTTCCAGGAGAAAAAGGCGGGCCGTACCGGCTACTACATCTTCGCGCTTTCGGTCTTGTTCGTCTTTCTCGCTCTCGCCGCGCAATATGAGAGCTGGTCCCTGCCGTTCTCGATCATCCTGATCGTGCCGATGTGCTTGCTGGCTGCGACCTTCGGTGTGTGGATGGAGGGAAAAGAGATCAACATCCTGACGCAGATCTCTTTCGTCGTGTTAATTGGTCTCGCGTCGAAGAACGCCATCCTGGTCGTTGAATTCGCGCGACAGCTCGAGGAGCAAGGCAAGGACATCGTGACCGCCACGGTCGAAGCGTGCCGCATGCGGCTGAGGCCGATCATCATGACGTCGCTCGCGTTCACGCTCGGCGTCGTGCCGCTCTACCTCGCGAAGGGTGCCGGCTACGAGATGCGTCAAGCGCTCGGCATCGCCGTGTTCTGGGGCATGATTGGCGTCACGTTCTTCGGGCTCATCTTCACGCCGGTGTTCTACATCGTGATCCGCAAGATCACGCAGCGGCGGCAAGATCGGAAGGCGGCACGGCTTGCGCAACAGGCTGGACCCGAGCACGCCGTGCCCGCCGAGTAAATGGGCGCTGACCTGCCTAGTAATCCGATGGCCCAGCCCAGCGACCTGCCGATCGAGGATGTGCTGCCTGAGATTGCGGCGGCGCTTTCATCTGGTCCATCAGCGGTCCTCGTCGCCCCGCCGGGTGCGGGCAAGACGACTCGCGTGCCGCTTGCGCTCGTCGATGAGCCTTGGCTCGCGGGCCGCAAAATTCTCCTGCTCGAACCACGGAGATTGGCGGCGCGTGCTGCCGCCGAGCGGATGGCGACATTGCTTGGCGAGAAGGTCGGTGATCGCGTCGGTCTGCGTGCGCGCCTCGATACCCGCGTCAGTTCAAGGACGCGCATCGAGGTCGTTACCGAGGGCGTGTTTACGCGGCTGATCCTCGCCGATCCCGAGCTTGCAGACGTCGGCGCAGTTTTGTTCGACGAATTCCACGAGCGCTCGCTTGATGCCGACCTAGGTCTCGCTCTCGCGCTCGATGCCCGCGCCGGATTGCGCGAAGATCTACGTGTCCTCGTGATGTCGGCGACGCTCGACGGCGCACGGGTCGCGCGCTTGCTCGGCGATGCGCCGGTGATCGCAAGTGAAGGTCGCGCGTTCCCGGTCGAGACGCGCTATCTCGGGCAGGGCAGTGGCGCCCGCGTCGAGGATCGCGTGGCCGACGCGATCCGGCTGGCGCTCTCGAGCGAATCGGGATCCGTCCTCGCGTTTCTGCCCGGCCAAGGGGAGATCGTCCGCATCGCTGAGCGGCTTGCAACGGTTGCCCTGGGGTCGGATGTGGACGTCGTGCCCTTATTCGGCGCGCTCGACGCCCGCGAACAGCAACGCGCCATTGCGCCACCCTCACCTGGCCGCCGCAAAATCGTCCTCGCGACGTCGATCGCCGAGACGTCGATCACCATCGACGGCGTGCGTGTCGTCATCGACAGCGGTCTTGAGCGCAGCCCGCGCTACGAACCCGACGTCGGCATTACGCGGCTCGTCACGCAGCGCGTCTCGCGGGCGTCCGCCGATCAGCGACGTGGGCGCGCCGGCCGCACCGAGCCCGGCGTCTGCCTGCGACTGTGGGATGAGCCGCAGACCGCCGGACTGCTGCCGTTCAGCGAACCCGAGATCAAGGCTGCCGACCTGACCGGCCTGCTGCTTGATTGCGCGGCGTGGGGTGTCGCTGATCCGATAAAGTTGGCGTGGCTCGATCCGCCGCCCACGGGCGCGTTGTCGGCGGCGCGCGCTGAGCTGACAACGCTCGGTGCGCTCGATGATCGCGGTGCGCTGACCGATGTCGGACGTCGCCTGCGCCGGCTTCCCGTGCCCCCGCGCCTCGCGCGCATGATCGTTGGCGCGACGCAAACCGGCCACGCGGTCGACGCGGCCATGATCGCTGCCGTCCTCGTGGAACGCGGCCTCGGTGGCACCGGCACGGATCTCGATCAGCGGCTGGCGTCGTTTGCGCGCGATCGCTCTCGCCGTGCGGCCGACATGCGATCGCTTGCTCTCGGTTGGGCGAAGATTGGCGAAGATGATGCGGGCAGGCGGGGCACTCGTTCCGACAATCCGTCGACCGCCGCGCGGCTCGCGACCGCCTACCCGGATCGCATCGCCATGGCGCGCGGCGCGCACGGTCAGTATCTACTGGCGAATGGCCGCGCGGCGATGCTCGATGCCGCCGATCCGCTGGCGCTGGCGCCGTTCCTCGTGGTTGCCGAGGTCTCGGGTATTGCTGCCCGCGCCCGCATCCTGCTCGCGGTTGCGACGAATGAGGCTGAAGTCCGTGCCATCGCGACGGATCGCATCGAGATCGCGGAAGACGCCGCGTTCGATGCGGCCAGCGCCGCCGTCCGCACGCGCCGCACCGAGCGTCTCGGCGCCATCGTGTTGCGCTCGGAGACGCGCCCGACACGATCCGGCCCCGACATCGCAGCGGTTCTCGCGCGCGGCATCGCCGCCCTCGGAATCGATCGTCTCCCGTGGAGCAGCGCGCAACGGCAATTGCGCACGCGCATTGCGTTCGTGCGTGCCGCGGCAAAAGACCCGGACGCTTGGCCGGATCTCTCCGATGCTACGCTCGCCGCAACTGCTGCCGAATGGCTCGCGCCGTTCCTCGGCTCGGCAACTGCGCTCGCCGACATCAAACCCGATCTTCTCGGCACCGCCCTCGACACGCTTCTGCCGTGGTCCGTCCGTGACAGTCTCGGGGCGCTCGCGCCGACGCATTTCACCGCGCCAACCGGCCATCATCATCCAATCGACTACGAGGGTGACGGCGCGCCGATCCTGCCGATCCGCGTACAGGAGCTGTTCGGCCTCACCGTCCATCCCGCGATCGCCAACGGCCGTTTGCCGCTGATGCTGCATCTCCTCTCGCCTGCCCATCGCCCGATCCAGATCACGCGCGACCTGCCGGGCTTCTGGGCGGGATCATGGGCCGATGTCCGCGCAGAAATGCGCGGCCGCTATCCGCGTCACCCCTGGCCCGAAGACCCACGCTCGGCGCCGCCGACCAGTCGCGCCAAGCCGCGCGGAACGTGACCCTCGCGGCAAAAGGTGTCGCGCGGTGCCGCTCAATCCCGCATAAGATCGCCCCATGAGACCCGACACGCTCGATGCGCCCACTGTCCCCGACGCGCCACCCGGCAACTGGGTGGATCGCCACGCGCCCGCGTGGTTCCGCCCGTTCGCGCGCCTCGCTCGATTCGACCGGCCGATCGGGGGGTGGCTGCTGCTGTTTCCTTGCTGGTGGGCGTTGGCGCTGGCCGAACGTGCCAACGGCGCCGCCTATCCGTCGCTGTGGTTTGCGGCGCTGTTCGCGGTTGGCGCATTCGTCATGCGCGGCGCCGGCTGCACCTATAACGACATCGTCGACCGCGACATCGATGCTGGCGTTGCGCGCACCCGCGACCGGCCGATCCCGTCCGGCCAAGTCACCACCAAGGCCGCCGCCGCGTTCATGGTCGGCCTCTGCCTGATCGGGCTCGCGGTGCTGCTCCAGTTCAACTGGTACACCGTCGTGCTGGGAGCGTCGTCGCTGCTGTTGGTGGCGATCTATCCCTTCATGAAGCGCGTCACCAACTGGCCGCAGATCGTGCTCGGGCTGACGTTCAAATGGGGCGCGCTGGTTGGTTGGACGGCGGCGCGCGGTACGCTCGAGTGGCCGGCGATCCTGCTCTATGTCGGTTGCGTCGCCTGGACCATCGGCTACGACACCCTCTACGCTCACCAGGACAAGGAGGACGACCTGTCCCTTGGTCTCGGGTCGACCGCGCTGCGGTTCGGCGAACAGACCAAGGCGTGGGTGAGCGGCTTCTATGGCTTCGCGGTCGTGATGTGGGCCGTCGCGGCATATCTGGCGGGCATCGGCCCCATCGGGATGATCGCGCTCGCGGCGGCGGGGGGGCATCTCGCCTGGCAGGTGGCAACGCTGGACATTGCCGATCCGCAGAATTGCCTCGTTCGATTTCGGTCGAACCGCGACCTCGGCTGGCTTGTCTTCGCCGGGTTCGTCGCCGATATGGTGCTGGCGGCTATGGGTGCCGGGTGAACGGGCCAGTGGATCGTGCAATTCCGTCATGTGTACCGAGTAGTGATCTGATTCCGTACGCTGGAGGCGCCCGTCCATGACCGACTCGACCCCCGCCAAATCCCGCCAGCTTCTCCACCTCGTTTTCGGCGGCGAGCTGTCCAATCTCGAGACCCATGAGTTTGCCGATCTTGGCGGGCTCGACATCGTCGGCATCTATCCGAACTACGCCGAAGCCTACAAAGCCTGGAAAGCCGCCGCGCAGAAGACGGTCGACAATGCCCAGATGCGCTACTTCATCGTCCACATGCACCGCCTGCTCGATCCAGTGGAACCGAAGGGGTGAGGGGCGCGCACCTTTCATCCGGCAGACGCCACTGAGAAGACCCGTATATGCGTCGGTCTCGCGCCGCTCATGATAGGCTCGACGACTTCGGACCTGGCTAATTCTTCGTAGCGCTTGAACAGTGCTGCGCTGTCGTTCTCAGAATCAAGCAGGCCGTTGCTGTTCAAGCGATTCACGATTTCGCTGAAGTGCTCTGGACGCGCATACGGCCCATTCAGCAGGACCGACCATTCGCCGAGTACGACACAATCGACGCCGAGATAGCTGAGACTGATCCGCGAGCCGGCGCTGATATCAGAATTCAAATCCCGTATCGCTAATATCTCGTTCTCGTTTTGCCAGTACTCCCATACGCGGACAGCATCTGGATAGCTTTTGAGCACTTTCAGGCCCCAAAGTTTCCTTCCGCTCTGCTCCAGCTCTTGCCAGATTGTAGCAAGTGAAGTGGGCAGGTCTCCTCGGAAGTAGGATAGCGAAAGGTCTTCCCACGAGAGCCGGTCGATCCCCCGATACAATAGATCGCCAATCTTCAGATTGGGTTCGAAGTTCATGCCATTGGCATGCTCTGGTTTACGGACGACCAGAAAGCCTGAAATCGCGTCCAAGACGGCACCCCTTGAGCGGAAAGCGTGTCCAACCTTGCATCCCGCCGTCCACCGGTCTAGCACTACGCCGATCCCTTTCAGCATCATGACAACCACGGCGGCGTTCCATGGCAACCCACAATCTGCTCCTGCTTCCCGGCGACGGCATCGGCCCCGAGGTGATGGCCGAAGTCGACCGCCTCGTCTCGTTCCTGGCCAAGAAATCCAAGGCCGAGTTCAGGACCGAGCAGGCGTTGTGCGGTGGCTGCTCGATCGACAAGCACGGCACGCCGCTGACCGAGGAAGTGCTGGCCAAGGCCAGAGCCGCCGACGCGATCATCTTCGGCTCGGTCGGCGGTCCGAAGTGGGACAAGGTCGCCTACGAAATCCGCCCCGAGGCCGGCCTGCTGCGGCTGCGCAAGGAACTCGACCTGTTCGCCAACCTGCGGCCGGCGATCTGCTATCCGGCGCTCGCCGAGGCCTCGAGCTTGAAGCGCGAGCTGGTCGAAGGTCTCGACATCCTGATCCTGCGCGAGCTGACCGGCGGAACCTACTTCGGTGAGCCGAAAGAGATCGTGACACTCGAGAACGGCCAGAAGCGCGCCGTCGACACGACCGTCTACTCGACCTACGAGATCGAGCGCATTGCGCGCGTCGCCTTCGACCTCGCGCGCAAGCGCGGCAACAAGGTCCATTCCGCCGAGAAGCGCAACGTCATGAAGACGGGCGTGCTGTGGAACCAGGTCGTGACGGCGGTCCACGCAGCCGAGTTCAAGGACGTCGAGCTGCACCACATCCTCGCGGATGCCTGCGCGATGCAGCTCGTGCGCAACCCCAAGCAGTTCGACGTGATCGTGTGCGACAACCTGTTCGGCGACATGCTGTCGGATGAAGCGGCGATGCTTGCGGGATCGCTGGGGATGCTGCCCTCCGCCTCGCTCGGCGCACCGGATCCCAAAACCGGCATGCGCAAGGCGCTCTATGAACCAATCCACGGCTCGGCGCCCGACATCGCCGGCAAGGGCATCGCCAATCCGATCGCACAGATGGCATCGTTCGGCATGGCGCTGCGCTACTCGTGCGACATGGTCAAGGAAGCGGACCTGATCGACAGGGCGATCGCCAATACGCTCGGCCAGGGCCTCCGCACGGCGGACATCGCGCAGCCGAACACGCGCAGCGTCGGCACGACAGAAATGGGCAAGGCGATCGTCACCGAGATGGAACGCCTGACCGCGTGATGGCCTGAATGCCGTGGCGGATTGGTCAAGCGAGGGAGACATGATGCAGTCCTCGTCCCGTCCGGCGCTCTCGACGCGCGACATCGGCCTGTCGGCGACCGGGCTGCCGCCCATTCCGGAGCGGCAGAACTGGCGCGATATTTTCTATACCGCACGCGACGGCCTGCGCCTCTATGCGCGCCACTATCCGGCGCCCGGGTCGCGGCTACGTCCTGTCGTTTGCCTCGCCGGCCTCACGCGCAACAGCCGCGATTTCCACGACATCGCGAGTGTGCTGTCGAGCCCCGCGCAATCGCGTCCCCGCGATGTCTACGCGGTCGACTACCGGGGGCGTGGTCGCTCCGCTTATGACCCGGACTGGCGCAACTATCAGGTGCTCAACGAGCTCCTCGACGTGCTCGACTTCATGACGATCGCGGGCCTAGCCGACGCCGCGATTATCGGGACTTCCCGCGGCGGTATCCTGGCAATGATCATGGCAG